>Ga0255166_1000032_pt1 | contig 130446 bp, 129 predicted proteins | sample Atl_Cont_RepC_8d_FD_186013 | JGI IMG/M metagenome (GOLD analysis project Ga0255166, IMG submission 186013) | Freshwater microbial communities from Altamaha River, Georgia, United States - Atl_Cont_RepC_8d | ecosystem: Environmental > Aquatic > Freshwater > River | place: USA: Georgia...
AGCGCCGCCACAACACGTCGGGCGGTGTTTCTCCGGTAGAGTTCGAAAAACGTCAATCCCAACGGCTCGGAAGTGTCTAGTAGATCCGGGTCGATTCAGCCTTCTTGTGATAGGTCTCCAGAAAGTGCTCGGCGGTGATCTGCAGCGACTTGGCCACGCCTTCACGGATGGCGATGCTGGGTACCACGATGATGAACTTGCTCCAGCCGTACTGCTTGTTCAGCTCGAAAATAGTCTTGATGTAGCAGTAGGTCTTGCCCGTGCCCGTTTCCATCTCGATGTCGAGATTGACCTTGGCCACCTTGGTCTTGACCAGTGCGTCCGACACGGGCAGATTCTGGCCCTGCTGCACGGCTCGGATGTTGTCGAGCAGCGCTGTTTCCGACAACGTGAAGTCGGCGTTGCGGAACGCGGCTTCCCTTTCCGCTGCAGCTTCAGGCGAAGCGGCCTCCAGCGCGAGCGCCGCTTGCGGGCTCGCTGGGGCTGCTTTCTGGCTGCCGGGATCGAGCCGATAGCGAACGCCGCCATGATGCGGAACCTGCCCCTTGAAGCAGTCTACTATTGCCTGCACCGCCGCCGTCTGGTAGGCCTGCGTCTTGAATTTCAGCTTCATTGCAGCCTCCTCAGATGCACTTCACTTCGGTTGCAGGCGACAAAAGTTTGAAGATCTGCTCAACGTTGATCTTGGTTGCGTCGTCCTTGAAGCCCGCATCGCGGAAGACAACCCGCAGCGGCTGGCGCTTGGCCAGTTCCTTTACGAATGCTTCGTCAATGCCACTGTGCGCGTTAAAGCAGGCAGCCAATGCGTTGTCATCAACAAAGAACACTTCTTTGTCCTGAATGGATTCCCTGGCAATCGGCAACGCAAGATCAACACCCCAGTCCAGCATCACCTGGAACAGCAAGTCTTCCTCTGTACGGTTGGGCTTGATATTGTCGACAAAAAGATCGATCTCAGCCTTGTTCAGCGCATCGGGCACGTAATAGACGTCCGCCATGTTTGAGGTATCAACTTTGAGCACCCTAAAGCCAATATCCTTCTTCCATTCGCTGTGGCATGGTCCCGCAAGGACAGTTGCGCCGGATTGCTTGATCCGCTCGATACCAATGGCGGATATAGATTTAAAACCAAGTTTGAGTGCTTGTGACTTTTCAGAGCAAGCCTCCGGAATTTGGATAACGATAAATCTTCTGTTTCCGCCATCCTCAGCGTTGGCCTTCATTACAGCGTGAGCCGTCGTGCATGAGCCAGCAAAGAAATCAAGAACAATGTCGTCATTACGGCTTGAGAATGAAACAAGTTTTTGCACAAGACTAGATGGCTTTGGATAATCAAACATTCCTTTCCCGATAAGCTTTTGAACCTCTTTTTTTGCATTGTCGTTTGAGTACTCATTCTCAATAAACTCAATACTTGGTAGCGCCTTGGTTCTATCCTCGATTACGACCGAGTAACCTCCACTAGGCCCATCATCGATGGTTGCTCTTTCATAGGTCTTGGTATAAATCCGAGCCCCATTCCTGCCGTTTTTTATTACGACGAAATCATTAGCTAAGCCAAAATTAAACAGCTCTTTCGACCATCGCCAGCGATATCCATCTTTTGGGTTCTCTGCTCTTCTTTGCTCCCATTCTTTCTTGGTGACGCCGCCGGCGTAATAAAAAACGCCATCTACCTCAATTTCATAGTCGAGCGACTTGACGTAGCCAAGCGTGTCATAGTCGAGGGTCTGGTTTAGTTTGTATTTGCCCCTCTCGTCGACATGTTGATCACTGTTTGAGAACCCTTCGTCGCTATGTTCAAAAGGATACAACCTCGCCGCATCTGATTTTGAATAGCAAATAACATAATCATGGTTCTTCGATACTGCATCGGTCGATTTCCCTCCCTTTTTTGTAATTCTTGGGAAAGTCGCGATAAAATTCGAGCCACCAAATATTTCATCACATAGCTTTTTTAAATTCGCTTGTTCTTCGTCTCCAATGCTTATAAATATTAGACCGTCATCCGAAAGCAGGCTTCTTGCAATTTTTAGGCGCGAATAAATCATGGATAGCCAGTTCGAGTGATATCGACCCTGCGTATCCGAATTAGTGACGAGCCTGTTTTCTAATTCATCGCGCTCGCTCGCTTTTTGACGGAAATCCGATGCACCTTCCGTGAAATAGTCGTTGTAGATTAAATCACTTCCGGTGTTATAGGGCGGGTCGATATATATCGTTTTAATCCTGCCGAGGTAGTTGTCTTGAAGAAGCTTAAGAGCCTCTAAGTTATCACCCTCGATGAAGATGTTTTTTGTTTCGTCGAAATGCAGGCTTTCATTGCGGGATGGGCGCAGAGTTTTTTGGATGGGTGAGTTTGCTGCCAAAATCGACTCACGCTTTCCCGGCCAATTTAGCTGATATCTCTCTTGCGTCCCCTCTAAAACCGAATCAGCCAACTCCTGTCGTAGCTGGTCAAAATCCACAGCCAGCTTCACGTTGCCGTCTTCCCCTTTCGCTTCGGTCACGCAGCCCGGAAACATTTCAGCGATGCGGGCAATGTTGTCTTGCGTGAGATTAGGTGAGTGCATTTTTAGTTTGTCCATGTTCATTCCTCTGGTCGCTGTGCCCCTGGTGCTGGGCTGAAGCAACTCAATTGTTCAAGTTCAGTTTTCAGTTGCCGCAAGGTCGCGTTGATCTCCACCTTGCGATTGAATTGCTTCTCTTTGGCCAGACGTGCCTCGGCCTTTGCAACCTCTTTGGCCTTGGTCATCATTGCCCCTGTCCGCGCAACCAAGTCCTGCAAAGGCTCTTGAGTTCTCGGGGCTATCGGCACGAGTCGGTGCAGTAACTGCTCATAGAGCCCACCCAGGTCGAGGGCAAGCGGCAACGGTGCGCGCTCAGAAGTTGCTGGCATCCATCCTGACTCGAAGTACTCGGAGCAGACCAAGTAAGCCGAATCGACTTCGCTAGGCCGCTTGTAGGCGGCGATCACCTGCGTTCTGGCCTCGGCGCCTTGGCCCTGGGTCAGCTCGAAGATGATCGGGAACTGCACTGCACCGTCGATGCACCGGAGCACGTCGTGGTGAAGCTCTGTGGTCTTCAGCTGGATCGCGAAGACTTGAATCTCCGGCACTCCTGGCTTGGCGGTTAGGTTGATCGTCTCTGGTGCCAGCTTGTAGCGCCAGACGATCTGCTCCACCTGTTCCACGAACAAGTCTTTCAAGCGGGTGTTGGCGCCGCTGTGCTCGTAAATCTTGTTCTTGGGCAGTACGCGGCCAAACTCCGCTTGCTTGGGGTAGGCGAACAAGGCGCTCATCCCGCCTCCTGGATCACCAGGAAGGTGATGAGTTCGAAGTCGTCCAGGCCGGAGATGGTGTTGGTCAGAGCCGTGGTTTTGCCGCCGGTAAACAGGCTGTCCAGGTCCTTCTCTTCCTTCACCTCGATCATGGAGCGGATAGCCTTGCCCAGCAGGTCGGAGTACACCTGCATCTGTCGGCCCTCGGCCGTCTCTTCATTGAAGAGCTGGGTCGCTTGCGCGATGGGCTTGTCTTGGCCCTTGCAGCAGGTGCGTGCCAAGTCCAGCAGGCGCTTCACCTCGGTGTGGTCGTGCACCACATGGCCAGCCCGGTCGATGTAGACAAGGTAGTACGGGTGCAGCCGGTTGTGCTGGTTGACGTTGACGCCCGTGTTTAGGTTGCGCAGCGTGAAGATGACGCCGGGGTGCAGGCCCATGGCGGGCTTGGCGGGCACCACGGCATGCATGCCGTTGGGCACGTTGCTTAGCTCGCCATGCTCCTTGACGTAGTTGAGCAAGTCCATGCGGAAGTCGTTGAGGCCGAGGTCGGTGATGGACACGCCGGTCTTCAGGTCTTCCAGCTCGATGACTTCCTCTTGCAGGCGGCGTAACTGCTCCTTGCGGTACGACACGTCGTTGGCCTGGGCAGACAGCACGTTGTCGTCACCCGTGGCGGTCACGTCCGCAATCATCATGCGGCTCTCGACCCGGTCCTTGAGGTTGATGTACTCGTCGAGAGTGATGTCGGGCCAGTAGTTGACCAGCTGGATGCTGGTGTTGGGCGAACCGATGCGGTCCACGCGGCCAAACCGCTGGATGATGCGGACGGGGTTCCAGTGGATGTCGTAGTTGATGAGGTAGTCGCAGTCCTGAAGGTTCTGGCCTTCAGAGATGCAGTCCGTACCGATCAGCAAATCGACCTCGGCGGGCTCGCCTGGCAGCACCACGGCTTTCTCCTTGGAGCGCGGGGAGAACAGCGTCAGCAGCTCCTGGAAGTCGTAGCCCTTCTTGAGCGTGGACTTCGGCGCGCCCTTGCCGGTCACTTTGGCGGTGTGCAGGCCATGGGCTTCTTGCAACACGGGGGCGAGGTTGGCATAGAGGTAGTCGGCCGTGTCTGCAAAGGCGGTGAAAATCAGCACCTTCTTGTTGCCAGGGTTGATCGGGTTAGCGATCTTCTCCAGCACATGCGCCTTGAGGTGTTGGAGCTTGGCGTCGTCTTCTGGCGTGATCTTGTTCATCGAGGTCAGCAGGGTGTCGATGAGTTCGAGGTCGCCCTTCAGGTCGCGCTCCCACGAGGGCAGATCCATGTCGCCCAGGCTGATCTTGACCTTGCCACCGATCTCGCCGGATTCATCGTCGAGGATCGGAAGTTCGTCGTCGTCGCCTTCGAGGTTCGCCAGAACTTCGGTCAGGTCACCCACGCTGGCCGACGCGCCCGACTGGTTGAAGGCGGAGATCTTCGCCAGGGTGGCTTGGTGATTGCGGCGCAAGGCGTTCAAAGTCAGCCGGAACGATTCGACCGAGCTTTCCAGCCGCTTGAGCAAGTTCACCGTCATCAGGGCCTGGAGGCTCTTCTCGCGGTCGGCTTGCTTGAGGGTGCCTTTGCCGCCGACCTTGGTGTCGTAAGCCTCTTCGTACTTCTTGAGTCGACTGGGCAGGATGTAGCTGACCGGTGCGTACACCGACAGTTTCAGCAAGGACAGCTGGGCAAAGATGTCGTTGAAGCCCATCACGTCGGTACGTGCGGTCAGCGGGCTGTGATAAGACAAGGGTTTGCGGCGCTCGGGGAATTGGCCGATGTCCTTGGTGTCGTAAAAAGTCTGGATGTGCTTGCGAGAGCGTGCGATGGTCACGCTGTCCAGCAGCTCGAAGAAGTCGAAGTCCAGCGAGTCGAGGATGGCGCGTGCAGTGCGATCCTCGGGGGGCAGCTTGGCCCAGTTGTTGAACGCGTTCAGAGTCACCCTCGTAGGCCAGAGCCAGCTGATTACGCAGGTCGTTGAACCGGTTGTTGACCGGAGTAGCCGATAGCATCAGCACCTTGGTCTTCACGCCTTCTTTGATGACCTTGTTCATCAGCTTCTGGTAGCGCGTCTCCTTGTCCTTGTAGGCGTCGTTGTTTCGGAAGTTGTGGGACTCGTCGATGACCACGAGGTCATAGTTGCCCCAGTTGATCCGGTTCAGCGGAGTGCCAAAGGATTCGCCACTGGTGCGGCTGAGGTCTGTGTGGCAAAGGACGTCGTAATTGAAACGGTCCTTGGCGAAGATGTTGGTCTTGAGGTTTCGGTTGTAGTTGAGCCAGTTGTCGGCCAGCTTCTTGGGACACAACACCAGAACGGACTTGTTCCGCAGCTCGTAGTACTTGACCACAGCCAGTGCAGTGAAGGTCTTGCCCAGGCCCACGCTGTCGGCCAGGATGCAGCCGCTGTAGGTTTCCAGCTTGTTGATGATGCCTGTGGCCGCGTCTCGCTGGTAGTTGAAGAGCTTCTTCCAGATCAGCGTGTCTTGGTAGCCGGTGCGGTCGTTGGGGAGCACGTCCTCGTCGATCTCATCCAAGAACTCGTTGAAGATGTTGTAGAGCATCAGGAAGTAGATGCTCTCGGGCGAGTTCTCTTGGTACACCGAGGCGATGTGTTCGCAAATCTGCGTGGTCACGTCCTCCAGCTTTTCGGGGTCATTCCAAATCTGGTCGAACAAGCTGAGGTAGGTAGCTGCGAAGGCAGGCTCGTCCATCTTGTTGACGAGGTTAGACACCGCGTTGCCTTGCTGGTAACCGAGGTCCACAGCCGTGAAGCCGTGGAGCGGCATGTAGGCCGTGTCTGTGCCGTTGTCCTGCAAATGTGCCTGAACGACGGCGAAAGGCTGCATGGGCGCCTTGGTTCGGTTGCTCTTGAACTGGGCCTTACGACGCATCCAGTCCGCGCACTCTTTGGCAATGGCGCGTTGGGTCAGCTTGTTGCGCAGCTGAATCTCGAACTCGCTGCCGTACAGGCTGCGTTCACGGTCTAGTTTGGGAATGTGAAATTCCTTGCGCTCTTTGCGAATCTTGTCGGTCACCTCGCTCGCTGTGAAGGTGGGCGAAGTGAAAATGAAGCTGAGTTCGTCGATCTTGTCCAACTCGGCCTTCAAGGCCTCGAAGGCGTACATCGAGAAGCACGAAGCGGCGATCTTCAGCCGTGACTTGGGCTTTAGCGTTGCCTTGAGGTCGTCGCCCAGCAACCGGGTGATGTTGTCAATCAGTTCCATCGCGTCTTCGAGAACGTTATTGCGGCGTGTAGATTACCTGCGACCTCTGAAAAGAATGCCACGCGTGATGAATCAAAACCGAGTGATCGAACGCGCAACGCTCTTCAGAAGTAGCAGCATAGTGCAAAATTTCCCGAACTCGGCGGGCAACGAAGTCAGTAGCGGTAGGTTCATCACCCCTATGGTGTAATTCTCCTGGCTCAACGAATGAGCCAGGTCCACTGGTTTTTAATTCAGGCCACCTTCCCCGCCCCGATCTACGAAAGACGCGGGGTAATCTCGCAATGGCCAAGAAAAAACCCACGCCGCTTCGAAGCTGACGTGGGTTGGTGTTGGTGGGCGATACATGGATCGAACATGTGACCCCTGCAGTGTGAATGCAGTGCTCTACCGCTGAGCTAATCGCCCGCTCCCTGGCGGGAAAGCCGAGATTATGCCACAGCCGCAGCGGCCTTCGACCAAACGGTCTTGCCGCCGCTGGCTTTGTCGATGTCTTGCAGCACCGCCTCGTGCTCGGCCAGCTCCTGCTCGCTGGCTCGGATCACGGGCAATTGCAGCTTGGACAGGTCGACACGCGCCACCTGGGGGCCTTGCGCGGTCTCACCGGGCTCGTCCACCAGCAAGGCGTCTTGGCCGCGCGTCATGCAGATGTAGACATCGGCCAGCAGCTCGGCATCCAGCAAGGCGCCGTGCAGCGTGCGGTCGGAGTTGTCGACGCCCAGGCGGTCGCACAAGGCGTCGAGCGAGTTGCGCTTGCCCGGGTACAGCTCTTTGGCCATCACCAGGGTGTCGCGGATGCCCGCCACATGCTCGGAGAAGACGGGCTTGCCCAGGCGTTCGAGTTCCTTGTTCAGAAAACCAATGTCGAACGGCGCGTTGTGGATGATGACTTCGGCCCCAGCCAGGTAGCGCAGGATCTCGTCGGCCACCTCGGCGAACTTGGGCTTGTCGCGCAGAAACTCGTTGCTGATGCCGTGCACCTTGAGCGCGTCTTCATGGCTGTCGCGCTCGGGGTTGAGGTAGAAGTGCAGGTTGTGGCCGGTGAGCTTGCGGTTCACCAGCTCCACGCAACCAATCTCGATGATGCGGTCGCCGTTCTCGGCGGACAGACCGGTGGTTTCCGTGTCGAGGAAGACCTGTCGCATGTCAGTGGTTCTCTTTGGCGTGGTTGATGGTGTATTTCGGAATGTCGATGACCAGATTTTGCAGGCCCACGATGGCCTGGCAACTCAGGCGCGACTGCGGCTCCAGACCCCAGGCGCGATCGAGCAGGTCTTCTTCGTTCTCGTCGGCTTCGTTGAGCGAGGCATAGCCCTCGCGCACGATGACGTGGCAGGTGGTGCAGGCACAGCTCAGCTCGCAGGCGTGCTCGATGGCGATGCCGTTGTCGAGCAAGACCTCGCAAATGCTGTGGCCCACAGGCGCCTGAACCTCGGCACCGGCGGGACAGAGTTCAGCGTGGGGCAGGATTTTGATGACGGGCATGGGGTGGACGGCGGTTCAAAGGGTTTCGATGTTCTGGCCGGACAGCGCTTGCTGGATGCCACGGTTCATGCGCATCGCGGCAAAGGCTTCGGTGCCTTTGGCCAGCGCTTCGGTGGCGGCCTCGATGGCGCGTGCATCGGTGAGTGACTTGGCGGCCAGGGCCTGGTCCATCAGGGTTTGGATGTGGGCGCGGGCGTCGGCATCGAGCAAGTCGCCATCGGCCTGCAAGGCGCTGTGCGTGGCCAACCACATGCGGTCGGCCTCGACGCGGGCCTCGACCAAGGCACGCGCTTGCATGTCTTGTTCGGCGGTGTGAAAACTGTCTTGCAGCATGCGCGAGATGTCGTCGTCGCTCAGGCCGTACGAGGGCTTGACGGCGATCTGCGCCTCGACGCCGCTGACTTGCTCGCGCGCGCTCACCTGCAGCAGACCGTCGGCGTCCACCGTGAAGGTGACGCGGATGCGGGCCGCGCCCGCCGCCATGGGTGGGATGCCGCGCAGCTCGAAGCGCGCCAAGCTGCGGCAGTCTTGCACCAGATCGCGCTCGCCCTGCACCACATGCAGCGACAAGGCGGTCTGACCGTCTTGGTAGGTGGTGAAGTCCTGCGCCATGGCGGTGGGAATGGTCTGGTTGCGCGGCACGATGCGCTCGACCAGACCGCCCATGGTTTCGATGCCCAGCGACAGCGGGATCACATCGAGCAGCAGCAACTCACCGTCCGGGTTGTTGCCCGCCAACTGGTTGGCCTGGATGGCCGCGCCCAGTGCCACCACCTCGTCCGGGTTGAGGTTGTTCAAGGGCTCACAGCCCAGCAGCGCACCGACGGCGCGTTGCACCTGCGGCATGCGGGTCGAGCCGCCCACCATGACCACACCTTGAATCTCGTCGGCGCTGAGCTGCGCATCGCGCAAGGCTTTGCGCACCGCTTGTAGGGTACGTTGCGTCAGCGCGGCGGTGGCAGCGTCGAAGTCCTCGCGCGTGACCTCGCAGCGCAGCTCGCCCGTGCTGAGCGTGGCGTGCAGCGTTTGCGGCGAGTGATGAGACAAGGCCTCTTTGCAGGCGCGCGCGGCCACGGCCAGGGTGGCTTTGTCTTCGGCGGTCTGGGCGCGCAGGCCCGTGCGGTCTTGCGCCCATTCGGCCAGAGTGCGGTCGTAGTCGTCGCCACCCAAGGCCGAGTCACCGCCGGTGGCCAGCACCTCGAACACGCCACGGCTCATGCGCAGGATGGAGATGTCGAAGGTGCCGCCGCCCAGGTCGTAGACGGCGTAAATGCCTTCGCTGCCCTGATCGAGTCCGTAGGCGATGGCGGCAGCGGTGGGCTCGTTGATGAGGCGCAGCACGTTCAGCCCGGCCAGTTCGGCCGCGTCTTTGGTGGCCTGGCGCTGGGCGTCGTCGAAATAGGCCGGCACGGTGATGACCGCGCCATACAGGTCGTCGTTGAAGGTGTCTTCCGCGCGGTAGCGCAGCGTGGCCAGGATCTCGGCGCTGATCTCCACCGGCGACTTGTCACCGGCACGCGTGCGCACCTGCAACATGCCAGGCTGGTCCACCAGGGTGTAAGGGAGTTGCCCAGCATCGTGGAGGTCAGCCAGGCCGCGGCCCATGAAGCGCTTGACCGAGGCGATGGTGTTCTCGGGGTCGAGCGCGCGCTGGGCCAGCGCATCAAAGCCAATCTGACGCCCACCGTTGTCGAGGTAGCGCACGACAGAAGGCAGGATGACGCGGCCTTGCGCGTCGGGCAGGCACTCGGGCACACCGTGGCGCAAGCAGGCAATGAGCGAATGGGTGGTGCCCAGATCGATGCCCACCGCGATGCGCCGCTGGTGCGGATCGGGGGCTTGTCCGGGCTCGGAAATTTGTAGCAAGGCCATAAGTGAAACGGATTGTCGCTGGCGGCGCTCAGGCCCCATGCGTCTGGTCCAGGCGCTGACCGATGTCCTGCAAAAAACGTTCGATGAACATGAGGCGGCGCACCTGCTGGGCCGCCACGTCGAGTTGCGATTGAGCGTCGATGGCGCGCTCACACGCCTGCAAGGCCTCACGGCGCGCCTGTGCCACTTCGTCGTGCAGCGCCTCCAGCTCAGCCACGGCGCTGGCGTCGTCCAGGGACTCGCGCCATTGCATTTGCTGCATCAGGAAATCGGCGGGCATGGCGGTGTTGCGCTCGGCGTCGATGGACACACCGCCGAGTTCGCAAAGGTAGGCGGCGCGGCGCACCGGGTCTTTCAAGCGCTGGTAGGCCTCGTTGATGCGCACCGACCATTGCAAGGCCACGCGCTGCGCGGCCGCGCCTTGCACGGCGAACTTGTCCGGATGCGCCTCGCGCAGCAGGTCTTTCCAGCGGGTGTCCAACGCAGCGCGCTCCAGCGCGAAGCGCCGGGGCAGGCCCAGCAGCGTGAAATCATCCGCCGACAGGGACAGCGCCGCGGTGCTCACACGCGGAAGGATTCGCCACAACCGCAGCGATCGCGTTCGTTGGGGTTGTTGAAGCGAAAGCCCTCGTTGAGGCCTTCGCGCACGAAGTCGAGTTGGGTGCCATCGATGTAGGCCAGGCTTTTGGGATCGACCAGCACCTTGACGCCATGGTCTTCGAAGACCACGTCTTCGGGCGCGACTTCGTCCACATATTCCAGCTTGTAGGCCAGGCCCGAACAGCCCGTGGTTTTGACCCCCAGGCGCACGCCAACGCCCTTGCCCCGTTTGGCCAGGTAGCGGTTGACGTGTCGTGCGGCGGCTTCGGTCAGAGTGACAGACATGGAGATCAGGCGGCGTGTTTCTTTTTGTAGTCGTCGACGGCGGCCTTGATGGCGTCCTCGGCCAGGATGGAGCAATGGATTTTCACCGGCGGCAAAGCCAGCTCTTCGGCGATCTGGCTGTTCTTGAGCGACGCCGCTTCATCGAGCGTCTTGCCCTTGACCCATTCGGTCACCAGCGAGCTCGACGCGATGGCCGAGCCACAGCCGTAGGTTTTGAAGCGTGCATCTTCGATGACGCCGGTTTGCGGATTGACCTTGATTTGCAGCTTCATCACGTCGCCGCAAGCCGGTGCGCCGACCATGCCGGTGCCGACCGATTCGTCGCCCTTGTCGAAGGAACCCACGTTGCGCGGGTTTTCGTAGTGATCCACGACTTTGTCGCTGTATGCCATGTTGGGACTCCCGATCTGATTGCTTTAATGCGCGGCCCACTGGATGGTGCTGAGGTCGATGCCATCCTTGTACATCTCCCACAACGGGCTGAGCTCGCGCAACTTGTTCACGTTGTGGCGAATGGTTTCAATCGCGTAATCGATGTCTTGCTCGGTGGTGAAGCGACCCACGGTGATGCGCAGGCTGCTGTGCGCCAGCTCGTCGCTGCGGCCCAGGGCGCGCAGCACATAGCTGGGCTCCAGGCTGGCCGAGGTGCAGGCCGAGCCCGACGACACCGCCAAACCCTTGATGCCCATGATGAGCGACTCGCCCTCGACGTAGTTGAAGCTGATGTTGAGGTTGTGCGGCACGCGTTGCTGCAAGTCGCCGTTGATGAACACCTGCTCCAGGTCTTTCAAGCCATCGATCAGGCGTTGGTGCAACGCACGGGCGTGCGCCAGGTCCTGCGCCATTTCGAGTTTGGCGATGCGAAACGCCTCGCCCATGCCAACGCATTGGTGCGTGGGCAAGGTGCCCGAGCGCATGCCGCGCTCGTGACCGCCGCCGTGCATCTGCGCCTCCAGGCGGATGCGCGGCTTGCGGCGCACATACAGCGCGCCGATGCCCTTGGGGCCATAGGTCTTGTGCGAGGCCAGGCTCATCAAGTCGACCGGCAGGGTTTGGAGGTCGATCGCCACCTTGCCCGTGGCCTGGGCCGCATCGACGTGGAACACGATGCCCTTCTCACGACACAGCGCGCCGATGGTGGGGATGTCTTGGATCACGCCAATCTCGTTGTTGACGAACATGACCGAGACCAGGATGGTGTCCGGGCGCAGCGCGGCCTTGAACACCTCCAGATCGAGCAGACCGTTTTCTTGCACGTCGAGGTAGGTGACCTCGAAGCCCTGGCGCTCCAGCTCGCGCATGGTGTCGAGCACCGCCTTGTGTTCGGTCTTCACCGTGATCAGGTGCTTGCCCTTGCCTTGGTAGAAGTGAGCGGCGCCCTTGATGGCCAGGTTGTTGGACTCGGTCGCGCCGCTGGTCCAGACGATTTCGCGCGGGTCGGCACCGATCAGATCGGCCACTTGCTGACGCGCGGTCTCGACCGCCTCTTCGGCCTCCCAGCCCCAAGCGTGGCTGCGTGAGGCGGGGTTGCCAAAGTGCTCGCGCAACCAGGGCACCATGGCGTCCACCACGCGCGGGTCCACCGGCGTCGTCGCGCCGTAATCCATGTAAATCGGGAAATGCGGTGTCATGTCGGTTTCAGTTGAAAAGTGTGGGGATCAGCCCTTGGCGGCAATGACGTTGCCGAGCGCGAACACCGAGTTGGGCGCGTTGACGCGGATCGGCTTGACCACGGGCGTGCTGGAGATGGCGCGGCGCAGCGTGGGCTTGGCGTTGTCCTCGATCTGCACGCCCTTGGCGATCTGGTCGTCGACCAGCTTTTGCAGGGTGACAGAATCGAGGAATTCGACCATGCGCTGGTTCAGCGAGGCCCACAGCTCATGCGTCATGCAGCGCCCGGCTTCGCCCTGGCAGTTTTCCTTGCCGCCGCAATGTGTGGCGTCGATGGGCTCGTCCACCGACACGATGATGTCGGCCACGGTGATGTCGCTGGCCTTGCGCGCCAAGGTGTAGCCGCCGCCGGGACCACGGGTGGACTCGACCAGATCGTGGCGACGCAGCTTGCCGAACAGCTGCTCCAGGTAGGACAGCGAGATTTGCTGGCGCTGGCTGATGGCCGCCAGGGTCACAGGGCCATTGTTCTGACGCAGGGCCAGATCGATCATCGCGGTGACCGCAAAGCGGCCTTTGGTGGTGAGACGCATGTCAGGCTCCTAATGGATGGCCGGGTGGCCGGGTTTGTCGACTATTTGAGTCAACTATAACCGATAGCCGATTTTTTTGCTCGGGTACTGTGTCGCCTGCGCGATTTCGTCGCGGACAAACACACAGGGATAACCCGAATCACCCCTTGCCTGAGAGCACCACCACGTTGTCGTGCCCTGCCCCGCCCAAGACCTGCTCGCGCAGCAGCGCCAGTTGGTCGCGCACGCGCGCCGCCTGCTCGAACTCCAGGTTGCGGGCGTGCTCGAGCATGAGCTTTTCCAGCCGCTTGATTTCCTTGGCCAGATCGCGCTCGCTCAGGTCGGCGACCTGAGCGCGGTCCACCTCGCGCTGCTCGGCCGCGCGGGCGGCCTTCTCGCTGTAGACCCCGTCGATCAGGTCGCGCACCTGTTTGACCACGCCGCGCGGCGTGATGCCGTGCGCCTGGTTGAACGCGATCTGCTTGGTGCGGCGGCGCTCGGTCTCGTCGATGGCGCGGCGCATCGAGTCGGTGATGCGGTCGGCATACAAGAGGGCCTTGCCCCTCAGGTTGCGGGCGGCGCGGCCAATGGTCTGGATCAGGCTGCGCTCGGAGCGCAAAAAGCCTTCCTTGTCGGCGTCCAGGATGGCCACCAGGGAGACCTCGGGCAGGTCAATGCCCTCGCGCAGCAGGTTGATGCCCACCAGCACATCGAACGCACCCAGGCGCAAATCGCGCAAGATCTCGACGCGCTCGACCGTGTCCACATCGCTGTGCAGGTAGCGCACCTTGACGCCGTTGTCGCTGAGGTAGTCGGTGAGCTGCTCGGCCATGCGCTTGGTCAGCACGGTGATGAGCACGCGCTCGTTTTGCTCGACGCGCAGGCGAATCTCTTGCAGCACATCGTCCACCTGGTGCGTGGCGGGGCGCACCTCCACCTCCGGGTCAACCAGGCCGGTGGGACGCACCACCTGCTCGACCACTTTGCCCGCGTGCTGCTTTTCGTAGTCGGCGGGCGTGGCCGAGACGAACACCACCTGGCGCATGCGCTGCTCGAACTCTTCGAGCTTCAAGGGCCGGTTGTCCAGCGCGCTGGGCAGTCGAAAACCGTATTCGACCAGCGTGGTCTTGCGCGAGCGGTCGCCGTTGTACATGCCGCCGAGCTGCCCGATCATGACGTGGCTCTCGTCAAGGAACATGACCGAGTCCTTCGGCATGTAGTCGGTCAGCGTGCTCGGCGGCTCGCCCGGCGCGGCGCCCGACAGGTGGCGGGTGTAGTTCTCAATGCCCTTGCAGTGGCCCACCTCGCTGAGCATTTCCAAGTCAAAGCGGGTGCGCTGCTCCAGGCGCTGCGCCTCGACCAGCTTGTTCATGCCGACCAGCTCTTTCAAGCGATCGTGGAGTTCGAGCTTGATGGTCTCGACGGCGGCCAGCACCTTGTCGCGCGGCGTCACGTAGTGGCTCGACGGGTAGACGGTGAAGCGCGGGATCTTTTGGCGAATGCGCCCGGTGAGCGGGTCAAACAGTTGCAAGCTCTCCAACTCGTCGTCGAACAGCTCGATGCGAATCGCCAGTTCGGAGTGCTCGGCGGGAAACACATCGATGGTGTCGCCGCGCACACGGAACTTGCCGCGGGTGAAGTCGTGGTCGTTGCGCTCGTACTGCATGCGCACGAGCTGCGCGATCAGGTCGCGCTGGCCCAGTTGATCGCCCACGCGCAGCGTCATCACCATGCGGTGGTAACTCTCGGGCTCGCCAATGCCATAGATGGCAGACACCGTGGCCACCACGATGACATCGCGCCGCTCCAGGATGCTCTTGGTGCAACTCAAGCGCATCTGCTCGATGTGCTCGTTGATGGCGCTGTCCTTCTCGATGAACAAATCGCGCTGCGGCACATAGGCCTCGGGCTGGTAGTAGTCGTAGTAGCTGACGAAGTACTCGACCGCGTTCTTGGGGAAGAACTCGCGGAACTCGCTGTAGAGCTGCGCCGCCAGCGTCTTGTTGGGCGCAAACACGATGGCCGGACGCCCAACGCGGGCGATGACATTGGCCATGGTGAAGGTCTTGCCCGAGCCGGTCACGCCCAACAAGGTCTGGAACGCTTCGCCATCCTCGATGCCCTCGACCAGCCCCTCGATGGCCGAGGGCTGATCGCCGGCGGGCGGATACGGTTGGAACAGCTCGAAAGGCGAGCCTGGAAAGCGCACGAACTCGCCCTGCACGGCAGGGGCTGCGTCGGGGGCAACAACATCCATCGGTGTCGACATGGGTGGGGGCGAAAGGCAAGTGGGCGGCCAGTAAAATGCGGGCCGAACGCGCTAGCCTACCGCAGTCTGTGCGTCACCTCCCCCACCCTCCCGATTTATCCGCAATCAAGGACAGACCATGTCAATGTTTTCTGCCGTCGAAATGGCACCGCGCGACCCGATCCTGGGTCTGAACGAACAATTCGCTGCCGACACCAACCCCCACAAAGTCAACCTCGGGGTGGGTGTGTATTTCGACGACAACGGCAAGTTGCCGCTACTGGCCTGCGTGCAAGCGGCTGAAAAAGCCCTGATGGAAAAGCCCACAGCCCGCGGTTACCTGCCCATCGACGGCATCGCCGCCTACGACAAGGCCGTGCAAGGCCTGGTGTTTGGCCCCGAGTCTGAGCCCGTCACCTCGGGCCGCGTGGCCACGGTGCAAGCCCTGGGCGGCACGGGTGGCCTGAAGATCGGTGCCGACTTTTTGAAGAAGGTCAGCCCCAACGCCAAGGTGCTGATCTCCGACCCGAGCTGGGAAAACCACCGCGCCCTGTTCACCAACGCCGGCTTCCAGGTGGAGACCTATGCCTACTACGACGCCGCCCAGCGTGGCGTGAACTTCGAGGGCATGTTGGCCTCGCTCAACGCTGCGGCACCCGGCACCATCGTCGTGTTGCACGCTTGCTGCCACAACCCGACGGGTTATGACATCACGCCGGCCCAATGGGACCAGGTGGTGGCTGTGGTCAAGGCCAAGAACCTGACACCGTTCCTCGACATGGCTTACCAGGGCTTTGGCCATGGCATCGCCGAAGACGGCGCGGTCATCGGCAAATTCGTCGCGGCCGGTCTGGTGTTCTTCGTCTCGACCTCGTTCTCCAAGAGCTTCAGCCTCTATGGCGAGCGCGTCGGTGCCCTGTCGGTGCTGTGCGAGAACAAGGACGAAGCCGCCCGTGTGCTGTCGCAACTCAAGATCGTGATCCGCACCAACTACTCCAACCCGCCCACACACGGCGGTGCGGTGGTGGCCGCGGTGCTCAACAACCCCGAGCTGCGCGCACTGTGGGAGAAAGAGCTGGGCGAGATGCGCGTGCGCATCAAGGCCATGCGCCAGAAACTGGTGGACGGCCTGAAGGCTGCCGGCGTGAAGCAGGACATGGGCTTCATCACGACGCAAATCGGCATGTTCAGCTACTCGGGCCTGACCAAGGACCAGATGGTGCGCCTGCGCAATGAGTTCGGCGTCTACGGCACCGACACGGGGCGCATGTGCGTGGCCGCGCTCAACAGCAAGAACATCGACTACGTCTGCGCGTCCATCGCCCAGGTGGTCTGAGGCCTCAGCCCCACACCACCGACCGCATCGCAATCGATGCGAGTTGGTGGCTGTCATTGAAGAAGCGCACCGGGTCGTCGTCATCGGCGGCTCCGGCGGCGTACAGCAACGGCAGGAAATGGTCCCAGGTGGGATGGGCCATGGCCGCCACCTCACCCAGCTCGCGGAACCGGGTCAAGCCTTCGCGTTGGCCGTGTTGGATCTGCTGTGCCACCCAAGCATCGAACTGCTGCGCCCAGGCATAGCTCTGCCCGTCCGGCGCTTGGCGTTGCATGACGCGCAAGTTGTGCACGGTGTTGCCGCTGGCGACGAGGAGCACGCCCTCGTCGCGCAAAGCACGCAGTTGCTGGCCAAGTGCAAAGTGCTCGTGGGGCGGACGGTGGTAGTCGATGCTCAACTGCACCACCGGGATGTCGGCCTGAGGAAACATCGGTTTGAGCACGCCCCAGCTGCCGTGGTCCAGTCCCCACTCCTGAACATCCACACCCAAGGGCTCGCCGCTGGCTGGATGGCGCAGGCGCTGTGACAACGCCTGTGCCCATTCGGGGTCGCCCGGCGCGGGGTATTGCTGGGCATAGAGCTCATCGGGGAAGCCACCGAAGTCGTGAATGGTGGGTGGCTGCGCCATGCCGGTGAGCCACCAGCCGGGCGTGATCCAGTGCGCCGAGATGCACAGGATGCGCTGGGGTTGGGGCCAGGGGCCGTCGGGCGCACCGAACTGGGCGCCCAGGTCTTGCCAGGCGCGCCGAAATGCACTGTCCTGGATCACATTCATGGGGCTACCGTGGCCGATGAACAGCACGGGTTGGCGCATTGTTTTCATCTTGAAACACATCCTCGTCTAGGGCAGAAAACCTGCATTGTGCTTTGGAGGACAAGCTCCAATTTCGCGTAGGGCGTTGCTGTTATATTGCATCGCAACGCAATCAGGATCAGTCCATGCTTTACCAAATTTTCGAGACCCAACGCACCCTGATGGAGCCGTTTGCTGACTTCGCGCAAGCCGCCTCCAAGCTCTACAACAACCCCCTGTCGCCCCTGGCCCAGCACCCGTTGGCACAACGTGTGGCAGCCGGCTACGACCTGCTCTATCGCTTGGGCAAGGACTACGAAAAGCCCGAGTTCGGCATCCGCTCGGTCGAGGTGGAAGGCGTCAATGTCGCGGTCCATGAACGTGTCGAGATCGACAAGCCGTTTTGCGAGCTGCGTCGCTTCAAGCGCTTCAGCGACGACCACGACACCTTGCTCAAACTCAAGCAGCACCCGGTGGTGCTGATCGTCGCGCCGCTGTCCGGCCACTACGCCACGCTGTTGCGCGACACCGCACGCACCATGCTCAAGGACCACAAGGTCTACATCACCGACTGGAAGAACGCACGCCTGGTGCCGCTGTCCGAAGGCGAGTTTCACCTCGACGATTACGTCAACTACGTGCAGGAGTTCATCCGCCACCTCAACAAGGCCTATGGCCACTGCCACATCATGAGCGTGTGCCAGCCCACGGTGCCGGTGCTGGCCGCCGTCTCGTTGATGGCCAGCCGTGGTGAGCAAACGCCCTTGTCGATGACGATGATGGGTGGCCCCATCGACGCCACCAAGTCGCCCACGGCGGTGAACAACCTGGCCATGAACAAGAGCCTGTCCTGGTTCGAGAACAACGTCATCTACCGTGTGCCCGAGAACTTCGCGGGTGCCGGTCGTCGCGTCTACCCTGGCTTTTTGCAGCACACCGGCTTCGTGGCCATGAACCCGGACCGTCACCTGAGCAGCCACTACGACTACTTCCTCGATCTGGTCAAAGGTGACAACTCCAGTGCCGAGTCGCACCGCCAGTTCTACGACGAGTACAACGCCGTGCTCGACATGGACGCCGACTACTACCTGGAAACCATCAACACCGTGTTCCAGGAATTCAAGCTCGTGCGCGGCACCTGGGATGTGCGCAACAGCGCCGGTCAGCTCGAACGCGTGCGCCCGCAAGACATCCATGCGACGGCCCTGCTCACGGTCGAGGGCGAACTCGACGACATCTCGGGCAGTGGTCAAACCGAAGCCGCGCACCACCTGTGCTCGGGCATCGTGCGCAAGGAACACCACCACTTGGAGGTCAAAGGCGCCGGTCACTACGGCATCTTCAGTGGTCGCCGTTGGCGCGAGGTGGTGTACCCGCATGTGAAGAAATTCATCCTCGAACACCAACCGGCCAAGAGCATCGCCAAGTCGGCCCGTCCGGCTCCGGCCAAAGCGACGCCGGCCAAAGCCGTGAAAGCCTCTGCGCGTCCCGCCAGCCGCAAGGCCACGCCGGCCAAAGCCACGGCCCGCCGTGTGGCTGCACCGGCTCGGACCCAGACGCGCGCCACGGCCAAATCCAAGGCGTCGGCCCAGAAAAAGTAATGGCCGACCCGCAGCAGCTGGCCCGGCTGCTCGACGCCCTGCCCCAGACGCAGTGCACCCGCTGCGGCTACCCGGATTGCGAAGCCTACGCACGCGCCATCGCCCACGGTGAGGCCGACATCAACCAATGTCCACCCGGTGGCTTGGAAGGCGTGCAACGGCTCGCCTCGCTGACCGGTCGCGAGGTCAAGCCCTTGAGCGAAGCGCATGGCATCGAAGGCCCTCGCACCCTGGCGGTGATCGACGAAAACTGGTGCATCGGTTGCACCCTGTGCATCAAGGCCTGCCCGACCGACGCCATCGTGGGTGCCAACAAGCGCATGCACACCGTGATCGAGCCGTATTGCACCGGCTGTGAGCTGTGCATCCCCGTCTGCCCGGTGGACTGCATCAACCTGGACGTGGTGGACGAACAGCGCACCGGCTGGGCCGCCTGGTCGCAACCCCTGGCAGACCAAGCCCGGGCGCGCTACCAGTCACGCCGCGAGCGCCTGCAGCGCGAGCAGGTCGAACACCAAGCCCGGCTACAGGCCAAAGCCCTGAAAAAACTGGCCGACCTCGAGGCCCACACCCGCGTGCCCGACGGTGATGCCGCGCAAGCCGAACTGGCGCGCAAGCGGGCCATCATCGAAACCGCACTCGCCAAAGCGAAAGCCCGTCAGTCCCCCAAGACGTGACGGGCTTGCGGCCAGTTGCAGCGTCGTTCAGCAGCAGCCAGCAGAGCCGCAACCCGGTGCGGCGGCCAAAGCCGCAAACGCATTCACCACCTCGGGCGGTGCCTGCACCAGCTCGATGAGCACGCCCTCGCCGCCAATGGGGAACTCGTCGTTGCCCTTGGGGTGCAAAAAGCAGATGTCGAAACCTGCTGCGCCCTTGCGGATGCCGCCCGGTGCAAAGCGCACACCGTTGGCGCTGAGCCATTGCACAGCTTCGGGCAGCTTGTCGATCCACAGCCCCACATGGTTGAGCGGCGTGGTGTGCACCGCTGGCTTCTTGTCGGGGTCCAGGGGCTGCATCAGATCGACCTCCACTTTGAAGGGGCCGGTGCCCATGGCGCAGATGTCTTCATCGACGTTCTCGCGCTCGCTGCGGAAAGTGCCAGTGATCTCCAGACCGAACATCTCGACCCAGAGCTTTTGCAGGCGCTGTTTGTCCGGACCGCCGATGGCGATTTGCTGGATGCCCAGCACTTGGAAGGGACGTGGGCTGCTCATCATTCGAACTCCACAATGACCTGATCCACCGCCAGCGACTCGCCCTTGGTGGCGACCACCTGCTTGACCACACCGTCCTGTGTGGCGAAGAGGATGTTCTCCATCTTCATGGCTTCGATGACGGCCACGCGCTCACCGGCCTGCACTTTCTGGCCCGGTTGCACCGCCACATCGACCAGCAGGCCGGGCATGGGCGAGAGCACAAAGCGGCTCATGTCCGGCGGTGCCTTGTACGGCATGAGTCGGTGCAACTCGGCCATGCGCGGCGACATGACCAACGCCTCGATGCGCGTGCCGTTGTGCTGCACTTGCAGGACCAGCGGGTTCTTGGTCGTGCCGCGCTCAACCTGCGCGATGAAGGGCTGGCCGTTGACCTTGCCCGTGATCTTGATGTCGTTGAGTCGCGAGTGGCTTTCGATCTGATAGGTCTTGCTGCCGATGCGGATCGAGGCCAGGCCGCTTTGGCCGCTGTACTCATCCACATGGGCCTGCACGTGTTGGTTCTTGCCTTCAGCGCCGAGCACCACCACGGTGAAGTCCTGCCCCACTTGCACGTCGTAGCCGGGCAACTGACCGCTCAGCATCGCAGCGCGCTCGCGCGATTTGCGGCGCACGAAGGCAGCCAGAGCGGCGAGGAAGTCCGGATCGTCGTGCGGCACGTCTTCCGCGCGGAAGCCCTTGGCGTAGTGCTCGGCGATGAAGCCGGTGTTGAACTGACCGCTGACAAACTTCGGGTGCGCCAGCAAGGCGGCCTGGAACGGGATGTTGGAGCTGATGCCGCGAATGACAAACCCGTTCAGGGCTTCGCGCATCTTGGCGATGGCGTCATTGCGATCTTTGCCGTGCACGATGAGCTTGGCGATCATCGAGTCGTAGTACATCGGGATCTCGCCGCCGTCGACCACGCCCGTGTCCACGCGCACGCCGAGCTTTTGGCTCGGGTCGGCCTGGAACATGGTCTGCTGGGGCGGGCTGAAACGCACCAGACGGCCCGTGGAGGGCAGGAAATTGCGGAACGGGTCTTCGGCGTTGATGCGGCACTCCATGGCCCAGCCGTCGCGCTTGACATCGGCCTGGCTGAAGCCGAGCTTTTCGCCCGCCGCGACGCGGATCATCTGCTCGACCAGATCGAGGCCCGTGATGCATTCGGTCACCGGGTGCTCGACCTGCAAGCGGGTGTTCATCTCCAGGAAATAAAAGTCCTGGTCCTTGCCCACCACAAACTCGACCGTGCCCGCGCTTTGGTACTTCACCGCTTTCGCCAAGGCCACGGCCTGCTCGCCCATGGCCTTGCGCGTCGCATCGCTGATGAAGGGCGAAGGCGCTTCTTCGATCACCTTCTGATGGCGGCGCTGGATCGAGCACTCGCGCTCATTGAGGTACACCACGTTGCCATGCGAGTCGCCCAAGATCTGGATCTCGATGTGGCGCGGCTCCTGCACGTATTTCTCGATGAAGACCCGGTCATCGCCAAAGCTGTTGCGCGCCTCGTTGCGGCACGAGCTGAAACCCTCGAAGGCTTCCTTGTCGTTGAAGGCCACACGCAGGCCCTTGCCACCGCCGCCGGCGCTGGCCTTGATCATGACGGGATAGCCAATGCCCTTGGCGATCTCGACCGCTTGCTCCGGCGTGTCGATGGCGTCGTTGTAGCCAGGGATGGTGTTGACCTTGGCCTCGTTGGCCAGCTTCTTGGAGGCGATCTTGTCGCCCATGGCGGCAATCGAATGCGCCTTGGGGCCGATGAAGGCGATGCCCTCGTCTTCGCAGCGCTTGGCAAAGTCCTCATTCTCGGACAGGAAGCCATAGCCCGGGTGCACCGCCTGCGCGCCCGTGGCTTTGCAGGCGGCAATGATCTTGTCAGCGACCAGATACGACTCGCGCGAAGGCGCGGGACCGAGCAGCACGGCCTCGTCGGCCAGTTGCACATGGCGCGCTTCCTTGTCGGCTTCGGAATACACCGCCACCGTCTGGATGCCCATCTTGCGGGCGGTAGCGATGACGCGGCAGGCGATCTCGCCTCGGTTGGCAATCAGAATTTTCTTGAACATGATGAATGACCTCGCTGCTGAGCAGCTCAATGAAAAATGACCCCATCAACCCCACCATTTCGGTCATTCGTCATCGAATCCGAAGGCGAGGTCATGCGAACGCAGTGAGCGGTCATAGCGGGATGTTGCCGTGCTTGCGCCACGGGTTTTCAATCTTCTTGTCCTTGAGCATGGTCAGCGAGCGGGCCACGCGCTTGCGGGTCTCATGCGGCTGGATCACGTCGTCGATGAAGCCACGCGCGCCAGCCACGAAGGGATTGGCAAAGCGGGCCTTGTATTCGGCTTCCTTGGCGGCGAGCTTTTCGGGGTCGCCCTTGTCTTCGCGGAAGATGATCTCGACCGCGCCCTTGGCACCCATGACCGCGATCTCGGCGTTGGGCCAGGCGAAGTTGACGTCGCCGCGCAGGTGTTTGGACGCCATCACGTCGTAGGCACCGCCATAGGCCTTGCGCGTGATGACGGTGATCTTGGGCACCGTGCATTCAGCGTAGGCGTAGAGCAGCTTGGCGCCGTGTTTGATGATGCCGCCGAATTCCTGGCTGGTGCCCGGCATGAAGCCCGGCACGTCGACAAAGGTGATGACGGGGATGTTGAAGGCATCGCAAAAGCGCACGAAGCGCGCGGCCTTGATCGAGCTCTTGATGTCCAGACAACCGGCCAGCACCAGCGGCTGGTTAGCGACGATGCCCACGGTCTCGCCGTTCATGCGGGCGAAGCCGGTGAGCATGTTCTTGGCGTAGTCCGGTTGCAACTCGAAGAAGTCGCCGTCGTCCACGGTTTTGACGATCAGCTCTTTCATGTCGTAGGGCTTGTTGGGGTTCTCGGGCACCAGGGTGTCGAGCGACAGGTCCATGCGGTCGATCGGATCCCCGCTTTGGCGCACGGGCGCTTTCTCTTTGTTGTTGAGCGGCAGGTAGTTGAACAGGCGGCGCAGCATGAGCAGCGCCTCCACGTCGTTCTCGAACGCCATGTCGGCCACACCGCTCTTGGTGGTGTGGGTGAGCGCGCCGCCCAGCTCTTCGGCGGTCACTTCTTCGTGCGTGACGGTCTTCACCACTTCGGGACCGGTGACGAACATGTAGGACGTGTCCTTGACCATGAAGATGAAGTCGGTCAAGGCGGGTGAGTACACGGCACCGCCGGCGGACGGGCCCATGATGAGGCTGATCTGCGGGATCACACCCGAGGCCATGACGTTGCGCTGGAACACCTCGGCGTAACCGCCCAAGGACGCCACGCCCTCCTGGATGCGCGCACCGCCCGAGTCGTTCAGGCCAATCACGGGCGCGCCCACTTTCATGGCCTGGTCCATGATCTTGCAGATCTTCTCGGCATGCGTCTCCGACAAGGCGCCGCCATACACCGTGAAGTCCTGGCTGAACACAAACACCAGACGGCCATTGATCATGCCGTAGCCAGTGACCACGCCATCGCCAGGAATCTTGTTGTCGGCCATGCCGAAGTCGGTGCAGCGGTGCTCGACGAACATGTCCCACTCTTCGAAGGTGCCTTCGTCGAGCAAGACCTCGATGCGCTCACGCGCCGTGAGCTTGCCCTTGCTGTGCTGGGCGTCGATGCGCTTTTGGCCGCCGCCCAGGCGCGCCGCAGCGCGCTTCTTTTCCAGTTGTTCGATGATGTCTTGCATGGTGCTTCTCTCTTGCTGCAGAAAATCGGAATTCAGCCCTGCGCCTCGTAGGCGTTGAGCAGTTGACGTGCCGCCGTGGATGGCGGCACATGGCCGCTGGCCACTTGCGCGGTCAGGGTGGGCAACAGGGCCTGCACACGCGGCTGGTTGCGGAATCGTTGCTTCAGCCCGGCATCGAGCCGCTCCCACATCCAGGCCAGCGACTGTTGCTGGCGACGTTGCGACAGACGCCCGTTGTCGGTTTGCACGCGCCGGTATTCACGCACGGCCGACCAGAAACCGTCCACGCCCTGCCCCAGCAAGGCGCTGATCTTCACGACTCGGGGGTGCCAAAGTTTTTCGTCGTGGTGCGCGTGGTCGGGGTTGCCATGCAAGCCCAGCAAACGCAGGGAGCTGGTGATCTGAGCCTCGGCGCGCAGGGCGGCATCGGGGTCGATGTCGGCCTTGTTGATCGCCACCAGGTCGGCCAGCTCCATCACGCCTTTTTTGATGGCCTGCAAATCGTCACCGGCATTGGGCAGTTGCAACAGGCAGAACATGTCGGTCATGTTGGCCACCGCCGTCTCGCTCTGGCCCACGCCCACGGTTTCGACGATGACCACGTCGTAACCGGCGGCCTCGCAGACCAGCATGGCCTCGCGGGTTTTTTCGGCCACGCCGCCGAGCGTGCCGCTGGAGGGGCTGGGGCGGATGTAGACGCGCTCGTGCACGCTCAATTGCTCCATGCGGGTTTTGTCACCGAGGATGGAACCACCGGACACATTGGACGACGGATCGACCGCCAGCACCGCGACGCGATGCCCCTGGGCAATGAGGAACAGGCCCAGCGCCTCGATGAAGGTGGACTTGCCCACACCAGGCACGCCGCTGATCCCTAAGCGAAACGAGCGCCCGGTGTGCGGCAACAAAGCCGTCAGCAGTTCGTCGCCCTGCGCACGATGGTCGGCACGCGTGGACTCCAGCAAGGTGATGGCCTTGGCCATGGCGCGTCGCTGCGCCATGGGCGCGCCTGCGAGCACATCGTCTCGCAGGGTTTGGAGCGCGGGCATGGCCATGCGTGCCAACCTGTTTCGGGCGGGGACTTAGCCGACGGCTTTCTTGATCTGCTCCAGCACATCCTTGGCGCTGGCCGGGATCGGCGTGCCGGGGCCGTAGATGCCCTTGACGCCCGCCTCGTAGAGGAACTCGTAGTCCTGGCGCGGGATGACACCGCCGACAAACACGATGATGTCGTCGGCCCCCTGCTTCTTCAACTCGGCCAGGATGGCCGGCACCAGGGTTTTGTGGCCCGCTGCCAGCGTGCTCACGCCCACGGCGTGCACGTCGTTCTCGATGGCTTGGCGCGCGCATTCCTCGGGCGTCTGGAACAGCGGCCCCATGTCCACGTCAAAGCCCAGATCGGCATAGGCCGTGGCCACCACCTTGGCACCGCGGTCGTGGCCGTCCTGGCCGAGCTTGGCGATCATCACGCGGGGGCGACGACCGTGTTGCTCGGCGAACCCGGCAATTTCCTTTTGCAGTTGAGCCCAGCCCTCGGCAGAGTCATAAGCAGCGGCATACACACCGGTCACCTTTTGCGTGTCGGCGCGATGGCGCCCGTAAACCTGTTCCAGCGCGTCGGAGACTTCGCCCACGGTGGCGCGCAAACGAATGGCCTTGATCGACAAATCGAGCAAGTTGCCTTGGCCGGACTCGGCGGCTTGCGTGAGTGCCTGCAAGGCCGCCTGCACCGCTGCGTTGTCGCGCTTGGCCTTGATGTCTTTCAGGCGCGCGATCTGACCGTCGCGCACCTTGACGTTGTCGACCTCCAGAATCTCGACCGGGTCTTCCTTGGCCAGCTTGTACTTGTTGACGCCAACGATCACGTCCTTGCCCGAGTCGATGCGCGCCTGCTTTTCCGCCGCAGCGGCTTCGATCTTGAGCTTGGCCCAGCCGCTGTCCACGGCCTTCGTCATGCCGCCCATGGCATCGACTTCTTCGATGATGGCCCAGGCCTTGTCGGCCATTTCCTGCGTGAGCGACTCCATCATGTAGGAACCTGCCCAGGGGTCGATCACGTTGGTGATGTGGGTTTCTTCCTGGATGATGAGCTGGGTGTTGCGCGCGATGCGGGCAGAAAACTCGGTGGGCAGCGCGATCGCTTCGTCCAGCGAATTGGTGTGCAGCGATTGCGTGCCGCCGAACACCGCCGCCATGGCCTCGATGGTGGTGCGCACCACGTTGTTGTACGGGTCTTGTTCGGTGAGCGACCAGCCCGAGGTCTGGCTGTGCGTGCGCAGCATCAGGCTCTTGGGGTTCTTGGCACCAAAGCCCTTCATGATGCGGCACCACAGCAGACGCGCCGCGCGCATCTTGGCGATCTCCAGGTAGAAGTTCATGCCCACGGCCCAGAAGAACGAGAGGCGACCTGCGAAGTCGTCCACATCCATGCCTTTGGCAATCGCGGTCTTCACATATTCCTTGCCGTCGGCCAGGGTGAACGCCATCTCCAGCGCTTGGTTGGCACCGGCTTCTTGCATGTGGTAGCCCGAGATCGAGATCGAGTTGAACTTGGGCATGTTCTTCGCGGTGTACTCGATGATGTCGCCGATGATCTTCATCGACGGCTCGGGCGGGTAGATGTAGGTGTTGCGCACCATGAACTCTTTCAGAATGTCGTTCTGAATCGTTCCGGAGAGTTGGTCTTGTGACACGCCCTGCTCTTCGGCGGCCACCACATAGCCTGCCAACACGGGCAGCACCGCGCCGTTCATGGTCATCGAGACCGACACCTTGTCCAACGGGATCTGGTTGAACAGGATCTTCATGTCCTCGACCGAGTCGATGGCCACACCGGCCTTGCCGACATCGCCCGTCACACGCGGGTGGTCGGAGTCATAGCCCCGGTGTGTGGCCAGATCAAAGGCCACCGACACGCCCTGCCCGCCCGCCGCCAAGGCTTTGCGGTAGAACGCATTGGATTCTTCGGCCGTGGAGAAACCCGCGTACTGGCGAATGGTCCAGGGCCGCACCGCATACATGGTGGCCTGCGGGCCGCGCAGAAAGGGCTCGAAACCCGGCAAGGTGTTGGCATGGGGCAGGCCTTGCGTGTCTTCGGCCGTGTACAAGGGCTTGACCACGATGCCGTCCGGCGTGAGCCAGTTCAGGCTCTCCAGCGGCTTGTCCTTGAGGGACTTGGCAGCAGCCTTTTGCCAGGCTTCGAGGTTGGCGACGTTGAATTCGGAGGGCTTTTGGCTCATGACAGACTTTCCGTGGGGCGCGGTTGACCATTGCTGGCTCAGGGCTTTGGAGCGATTTTCACTGAGCCGCCGGGATCATATCATTCATAATTATTGATGCAAAATATTCTTTCAGCTTACAATTTCACGCATGTCTGCCCTGACCCTGACCCCGCGCGCCCTGTACGAAGAGGTGGCCGAGCTGCTGCGCCAGCGCATCTTTTCGCGCGAGCTGGAGCCCGGCAGCTGGATCGATGAATTGCGCCTGGCCGAGGAATACGGCATCAGTCGCACGCCCCTGCGCGAAGCGCTCAAGGTGTTGGCGGCCGAAGGCTTGGTGACGATGAAGGTCCGCCGCGGTGCCTATGTCACCGAGGTCAACGAGAAAGACCTGCACGATGTGTATCACCTGCTGGCTTTGCTGGAGTCGGACGCGGCCGGTGAAGTGGCGCGCTCGGCCAGTGACGCCCAGTTGAAGGAATTGCAAGCGCTGCATGGCGAGCTGAGTGCCGCCGTGAACGATCGTGAGCAATTTTTCGCCATCAACGAACGCTTCCATGTGCGCCTGCTGGAGCTGGCCGACAACCGCTGGCGAACCCAGATGGTGAGCGATCTGCGCAAGGTCATGAAACTGAACCGGCACAACTCGCTGTTCAAGAGCGGGCGTCTGGATGGATCGCTGCGCGAACATCAAGCCATCATGGATGCCCTGCTCGCGCGCGACGCCTCACTGAGCGCGCAGCGCATGCAAGACCATTTCGCCAACGGCCTGGAAGCGGCCAACTGAGCGCACACGCGCGACGGCGCACGCGGCCACGCCCCGCGCTCAGCGCCGCGCCATCACCAGCGCCACGCCCGACAGGATCAGGACGCCACCGCCCAGGTGATGCCAGCCCAGGGGCTCGCCCAACATCAGCCAGGTCACCAGTGCGGCGTACAGCGGCCCCAGGTACAGCGTGACGGCCACGCGGCTGGCGCCCAAGATTTTTTGCGTCCAACCGTAAATCCAGTAAGCCCCCACGCCCGGCAACAAGGCCGCTACCACGATCAGCAGCCAGGCCTTCGCGCTCAGTGCGGGCGTGTCCGCCTGAGCCAGCTCCCACACGGTGAACGGCAACAACACCAGCACGCCACCGAGACAAATCGCGGCCAGTTGCGCGGTGCCGCTCAAGACCGTGGACCAGCGCTTTTGCAGCAGTGCATAAGCCGCCCACGACACCGAGGCGGCCACGATCCACAGGTCACCGGGCACCAACTCGACCTGCGACAGGTGCGCCCATTGGCCGCGCACCACGACATGCACCACACCCGCCAGGGCAACGCCCACCCCCAGCACCTGACGCGCGCTGAAGCGTTCGCCCAGCCAACCCACGGCGCCGAGCGCAATGAGCACGGGCGCAGACGCGTAGATGAGCGAGATGTTCATGGCCGAAGTGGTGTAGCCCGCTTGATAGACCCAGGCCCCGCAGACCCACATGCCACATGCCCCGAGCACGAGGTAGCGCCAGGCATGCTGCATCAGCCAGCGGCGTTGCCGCCACAGTTCACCCCCCGAGACCGCGAGCAGCATCAAGCCCGCCAAGGACCAGCGCCCGAAGGCCAACACATGCGGACTGACCACACCTGGCGCGGTGCGCGCCACCACCAGGTTGACCGTCCACAACACCGGCGTGAGCCAGCACACGATCAAGGCCCAGCGCAAGCGTCGCTGCTCGCGAGCAGACATCGACGCCTCAGCCATGCTGTACCGAGGCTGTCTCAGGGCTGTCGTGGCGGGCGATGTGCGGCCCTTGCTCGTGCGCGCCGCGTGCCAGCGCCTCACGCGCGAGGGTCAGTACCTCGCGCGGTGGCAAGGCTTTGAGCCGATGGTCGCTCCAGACCTGTCGCCACAAGCGGGCGCCGCGCTGGCCGTGGTACAGGCCCAGCATGTGGCGCGCGATGGCGTACCAGGGACAGCCGTCTTCGGCCTGCGCGCGCTCCATGTAACGCACCATCGCTTCCTCCACCGCCTCACGTTCGGGTGGGGCGTGCGGGTCGTTGTAGAACATCGCATCCCACTGCGTCATCGGCCACGGGCGGTAATAGGCCTCGCGTCCGAGCATGACGCCATCGACGTGATGCAAGTGATCGGCGATCTGGTCGGCCCGGGTGATGCCGCCGTTGACGACGATGACCAGATGCGGGAAGTCCTGCTTGAGGCGATGCGCAAACTCGTAACGCAGCGGTGGCACCTCGCGGTTTTCCTTCGGGCTCAAGCCTTGCAGCCAAGCGTTGCGGGCATGCACGATGAAGACCTCACAACCGGCCTCGCTGACGTGTCCGACAAAGTCGCGCACAAAGTCGTAACGCTCGATGCGGTCGATGCCGATGCGGTGCTTGACGGTGACGGGAATGGACACCGCGTCGCGCATGGCCCTGACGCCATCGGCCACGGTCTGGGGTTCGTTCATCAGGCAGGCACCGAAGGCGCCGCGTTGCACGCGCTCACTCGGGCAACCACAGTTGAGGTTGATCTCGTCGTAACCCCACTGCTCGCCCAAGCGAGCCGCATGGGCCAAGTCCTCGGGCTCGCTGCCACCGAGTTGCAAAGCCACCGGATGCTCTTCGGCGTTGAAGCGCAAATGCCGCTGCACATCGCCGTGGCGCAAAGCGCCGGTGGTCACCATCTCGGTGTAGAGCAAGGTGTGGCGACTGAGCAGGCGATGAAAGTAACGGCAGTGGCGATCGGTCCAATCCATCATCGGCGCCACCGAGAGGCGCCAGCGAGCCGCATCGACGCCGCTGACCACGGGGCTTGCGTCAGGGCCGATCATGGCGTGATCTCCTGCACCTGATACAGGTCGCGCGCGGGCAAGCGTCGCACCGCCGCCAGCCGCTGGTCCGTGGGCACCTCTCGGTTGATGGCGGCCATGCGCGCGAGCATGGCTTGCGGCAGCACGTATTCCACCGTCGCGCCGTTGTCGCGCCGTGTGAAGCGAATGCGCGCCAGCACGCCGGGTTCGGCGCGCTGTTCGTCCAACACCAGGGTGCGCTGACCCAGGCTGGCCGAGACCGCGACCGAGACACCATCGAGCACGCAGGCGCACGGCGTCTGCGGGCCATCGACGTAGTGCACGCTGAGTTCGCGCCGCTGGGCATGCAGGCGTTGCAAGGCGTCCTGGCCAATCACCACGCCGTAGGCAATCAGGCTGCCGAACCCGCCGTGCACGCGTGCGCCCCATTCGGTCCATTGGGCATCGCTTTGTGCGTGCGCAGGCACAGCGAGGGTGAGCGCTCCGACGAGGGCCGTCATCGCAGTGCGTAAGCGCCATGGGCGTGGCCGATGGCCGATCGATACAGAGAAGCGGGAGTCCATGCCCGGATTATCCCGTCTGTCATCTGTGAGACGGTGCGAGGGGCCGACGCACTGGTCGAGCGCGAACGGCTTTGCTAGCCTGCGCGCTGGCGATGCGGGGCATCGCACAGGAGTGTTCCCATGCAACGACGTCGTTTTGTGCAATCCCTCTCTTGGATGGTGGGCCTGGGCAGCGGACTGGGCGTGGCCAGCGAGGCCGCATCGCAGGCCGTCTATCCAGCCAAGCCCATTCGTTACATCGTGCCCGTGGCCGCTGGCGGCGGCTCGGACATGATCGGGCGCGCGGTGTGCGAGCGTCTGTCGCGGGTGCTGGGACAGAGCCTGGTGGTGGACAACCTCGGCGGCGGCGGCGGCGTCATCGCCTGTCAAACCACCGCCAAAGCGGCGGCCGATGGCTACACCTTGATGCAAGGCTATGTCGCCACCCACGGCACGGCCCCAGCCACACGCAAGCTGCCCTACGACGCGGTGCGTGACTTCACACCCGTGGGCATGATCGGCAGCACGCCCAATGTGCTGTGCGTCAACCCCGATGTGCCGGCGCAGGATGTGCGTGCCTTTTTGGACTACGCGCGCAAGAACCTGGGCAAGGTGTCGTATGGCTCGGCAGGGCCGGGGTCGCTGACGCACCTGACCGCCGAGCTGTTCAAGCAGCAAACGGATGCGGTGATGGTGCACATCCCTTATCGCGGCATCGCGCCCGCCATCACCGACTTGATGGCCGGACAAACGCAAGCCATGTTCCCCGGACTGGCCGCGGCCTTACCGCACCTGCGCAGCGGTCGCATCCGCGCACTGGCGGTCACTGGCGCCAACCGTCACCCTTTGCTCAAAGACGTTCCCACGCTCGAAGAAGCGGGGCTCAAGGGCTTTGATGCCCAGCAGTGGTACGGCATCGTCGGTCCGGCCAGCATGCCCACGCCATTGGTTCGACAACTCAACGATGCACTGACCAAGGTGCTGCAGCAACCCGACTTCAAGGACAAGCTCTCGGCCGAGGCCGTCGAGTTGATGCCGATGACACCGGATCAGTTCGCCGCCCACATCCGTGCGGACATCGCACGCTGGACCGCGCTGGCGCGCGAGCGACACCTCACGCTGGAAGCCTGATCGCACGGCCTACACTGCCCCCTTTTCTGAGTTCCCATTTTCCTGAGACCGACATGGCCACCAACACCACCGTCCGCGCCGACGCCCACGCGCCCGCCATCACCGAAATCCTGGCCCGCTTCGTGGCCGAGCATCCCAGCCGGGGCTGGGATGATGCCGTCGAGCACGAAGCCCATCGCACCTTCCTGAACTGGATGGGGTGCGCGGTGGGTGCCGCACGCCACGAATCCACCGAAGCCGCGCTGCGCGCCATGCAGGTGCTCGCGCCCAGCGCGCAGGCCAGCCTGCCCGGCCGCAGCGAGCGGGTGGACATGGCGAGCGCGGCCCTGATCCAGGGCATTGCCTCGCACACCTTCGACTTCGACGACACGCACCTCAAGACCATCATCCACCCGGCCGGTCCGGTGGCCTCGGCCGTGTTGCCACTGGCTGAGCATCTGGGCAGCAGCGGACGCGCGGTGATCGACGCCCTGGTGCTGGGCATCGACGTGTCGTGCCGACTGGGCAATGTGGTGTACCCCGAGCACTACGACCGGGGCTGGCACATCACCGGCACCACCGGCATGATGGGCGCCGCCGCCGCGTGTGCGCGTTTGCTGGGACTGGACGCGCACCGCACCCAGATGGCCTTGGGCTTGGCCGCTTCGCAACCCGTCGGGCTGCGCGAGCAATTCGGCACCATGACCAAGCCCTTCCATCCGGGTGGCGCGGCGCGCGCCGGTTTGCTGGCGGCGCTGATGGCCCGCGAGGGCTTCACCGCCAGCCCACGGGCCATCGAGGCCCCCCGCGGTTGGGCGCAAGTGGTGTCCACCAAGTGCGATTGGTCGCAAGCCACGGACGAATTGGGCCAGCGCTTTGAAATCAGCTTCAACACCTACAAGCCCTTTGCCTGCGGCATCGTGATCCACCCCAGCATCGACGCCTGTGTGCAATTGCGCGAGCGCGGCGTGCGCGCCGAAGACATTGCGCGCATCGAGTTGCGGGTGCATTCCCTGGTGCTGGAGCTCACGGGCAAAAAAGAACCGGCAGACGGCTTGCAAAGCAAATTCAGTGTGTTCCACGGCTGCGCAGCCGGCCTGATGTTTGGCCGTGCTGGCGAGGAAGAGTTCTCCGACGCCATCGTCCAGCGCGAGGATGTGGTGGCGCTGCGCCGCAAAGTGCAGGCCACGGTGGATGACCGCATTCGCGAGGAAAGTGCCGATGTGACGGCGCATTTGAACAACGGCGAGACGATTCACCTCTTTGTGGAGCATGCCATCGGCTCGTTGCAACGCCCGATGACCGACGCCAATCTGGAAGCCAAGCTCACGCACCTGAGTGCGCCGGTGCTGGGCGACGCCCGCACACGCCCGCTCATCGACGCGTGCTGGCAGCTGGGGCATGCTGACAACGTGCACAGCCTGGTGTCTGCGATGCGCGTCTGAATCGACGCCCGGTCGACATCGCGCATGAAAAAGCCCGGCCTAGGCCGGGCTTTTTTGCAGGGCATGCCCGTGGGCATCAACCCATGTGCAGACCACCGTTGCAGGCGAAGTCGGCACCTGTGGTGAAACCTGCGTCGTCGCCGGCCAGCCAGCCAACGATGGAGCCGATCTCCTCCGGTGTGCCCAGACGCTTGACGGGGATGGTGGCAACGATCTTGTCGAGCACATCCTGGCGAATGGCACGGACCATCTCGGTGCCGATGTAGCCGGGGCTCACGGTGTTGACCGTCACACCCTTGCCGGCGAGTTCTTGGGCCAGGGCCATGGTGAAGCCGTGCATACCGGCCTTGGCGGCCGAGTAGTTGGTCTGGCCTGCCTGCCCCTTCTCACCGTTGACCGAAGAGATCTGGATGATGCGGCCAAAGCCACGCTCGACCATGTCGCCCACCACTTGCTTGGTGACGTTGAACATGGAGTTGAGGTTGGTGTCGATCACCGCATCCCAGTCTTCACGGGTCATCTTCAGAAACATGCGGTCACGGGTGATGCCAGCGTTGTTGACCAGCACATCGATCGGACCGTGCTCGGTCTTGGCCTTCTGGAAGGCCTCGACCGTGGAGTCCCAGGAGCCGACGTTGCCCACCGACGCGTAGAAGGTGTAACCCAGCGCCTTTTGCTCGTCGAGCCACTTGGTGAAGTCACGGGTCGGACCGCAACCCGCGATCACCTTGAACCCTTGCTTGTGCAGGCGCTGACAGATGGCGGTACCGATGCCGCCCATGCCACCGGTCACGTAGGCCACTTTTTGACTCATGTTTCGTCTCCTTGTTGATGAGTATGTTGTGTGAGAGGGGGAAGGCCTGGCGCTCAGCGCTCCAGTGCCAGGGATACGCCCATGCCACCACCGATGCACAGCGCAGCCAAGCCCTTCTTGGCATTGCGGCGCTGCATTTCGTGCAGCAAGGTGACCAGGATGCGGCAGCCGGAAGCGCCGATGGGGTGTCCGATGGCAATCGCGCCACCATTGACGTTGACTTTGGCCGGGTCGATGTCGAGCACCTTGTTGACGGCGCAGGCCTGCGCGGCAAAGGCTTCGTTGAGCTCAAACAGATCCACATCGCCCACTTTCCAGCCGGCACGCGCCAGTGCCTTTTGCGAGGCCGGCACCGGCCCCATGCCCATGGTGGCGGGATCGAGGCCACTGGTCCCGAAGGCCGCAATGCGCGCCAACGGTGTCAGACCCAGGGCGGCCGCTTTCTTGGCCGTCATGACCACCACCGCCGCCGCACCGTCGTTGATGCCCGAGGCATTGCCCGCCGTCACGCTGCCCGCCTTGTCGAAGGCGGGGCGCAAGCCAGCCAGGGCTTCGGCGCTGGTTTTGCGGTTGATGTATTCATCGCTGTCGAAGACGATGGGATCGCCTTTGCGCTGCGGAATGCTCACGCCCACGATCTCGTCCTTGAACTTGCCCGCCTCTTGCGCAGCGGTGGCCTTTTGCTGGCTGGACAGGGCCAGAAAGTCTTGCATCTCGCGGGTGATGCCATGGGCCTTGGCAACGTTCTCGGCCGTGATGCCCATGTGGTATTGGTTGTACACGTCCCACAGACCGTCGACGATCATGGTGTCGACCATCTTCCAGTCGCCCATGCGCATGCCATCGCGCGAACCCAGCAAGACATGCGGCGAGGCGCTCATGTTTTCTTGACCACCGGCCACCACCACGTCGCTGTCACCCCAGGCCACGGCCTGCGCAGCCAGCATCACCGATTTGAGGCCCGAGCCGCACACCGCATTGATGGTGAGCGCAGGCACTTCCTTGGGCACCCCAGCCTTCATCAAGGCCTGACGCGCGGGGTTTTGGCCCACGCCAGCGGCGAGCACCTGACCCATGATGACCTCACCGACCTGGGCCGGGTCAAGCTTGGCGCGGGCAATCGCTTCGCGGATCACCACCGAGCCCAACTCGGTCGCAGACACTTTGGCGAGCGAGCCGCCAAACTTGCCCACTGCGGTGCGTGCGGCTGAAACGATGACGATGTCTTCCATGAAATCTCCTGTCGAACGAAACAAACAATCGGAATCAGGCTGAGGCCTTGGCTTTCACATAGCGACCGGGCGCGGCCTCGATCGCCTTGAACTTGCCTCTGCCATAGGCTTTGGGCGCAGCGATCTGTTTGCCGGCATGGGACTTGAGCCAAGCGGCCCAATCGGGCCACCAGCTCCCCGCATGCTCTTTGGCGCCGGCGATCCAGTCGTTGACCGACTTGGGGAACTTGTCGGCCGCGCCGGTCCAGTAGCAACGCTTGTTGCTGGTCGGCGGATTGATCACGCCCGCGATGTGGCCCGAGGCCCCCATGACGAAACGCTTTTTGCCTGGCAAGACCTGCGTGGTCCCATAGGCACCGCCGATGGGCACGATGTGGTCCTCGCGCGAGGCATAGAGATAAAAAGGCATGTCCACTTTGCGCAGGTCCAGCGACTCGCCACAGACCTTGGCCTTGCCCGGCTTGATGAGGTTGTTTTCCAGGTAGGTGTTGCGCAGGTACCAGGCATACATGGGGCCTGGCAGGTTGGTGGAGTCGCTGTTCCAGTACAGCAGGTCGAAAGGCGGCGGTGTCTCGCCCTTGAGGTAGTTGCCCACCACGTAGTTCCAGACCAAATCGTTGGGACGCAAAAAGCTGAAGGTGGAGGCCATGTCCTTGCCCTTCATCAGGCCGCCGTTGGCGAACTGCATTTCGCGGAACTTGACGAAGCCTTCGTCGATGAACACATCGAGGACACCGGTGTCGGTGAAGTCGATCAAGGTGGTCAGCAAGGTGGCGCTGGCCACGGGCTTCTCGCCGCGCGCGGCCAACACCCCCAAGGCCGAAGTCAAGATGGTGCCACCGACGCAAAAGCCCAGCGCGTTGATTTGCTTGGCACCTGAAATTTCGCGCGTGACCTCGATGGCCTTGATGGCGACGTCTTCGATGTAGTCGTCCCAAGTGACCTGGGCCATGGACTCGTCGGGATTGCGCCAACTGACGACGAAAGTGCGATGCCCTTGCGAGACGGCGTAACGAATGAAGGAGTTGGTAGGTTGCAGGTCGAGGATGTAGAACTTGTTGATGCAGGGGGGCACCATCAGGAACGGACGCTCGTAGACCTTGGCCGTGAGGGGCTTGTATTCGATGAGCTGGAAGTAATCGTTCTCGTAGACCACCTGACCTTCGGTGGTGGCCACGTTCTTGCCAACTTCGAACAGGCTCTCGTCGGTCATCGAGACATGGCCTTGGCGCAGGTCGTGCAAGAGGTTTTGCATGCCCTTGGCAATGCTCTCGCCCTGGGTATCGATGGCCTTCTTTTGCGCCTCTGCATTGAGCGCCAGGAAGTTGCTCGGTGCCGCAGCGGCTGCCCATTGCTCGACCGCGAACTGCAAGCGGGCTTTGGTTTTGGCGTCCGTTTGCACCGCCTCGACCATGCCCATCATGGCGCGGGTGTTGAGCAAATAGGTGGCAGCTGTGAACGCCGACATCGGGTTTTGCGCCCAGGCATCCGCTGAAAAGCGGCGGTCCTTCAATTGGGGATTGGCATGCAGGGATTCGTTCCACAATGCCGTGGCTTCAGCGATGTATTGCTTTTGCAGAGATTCGAGCTTGTCGGCGGCGAAACTGAGTTGCGGCAGAGACTGCCCACGCCCCACGCCCTGCAACGAAGAAAGTGCTTGAGTCCAGCTCTCGCCTAGGCTTTTTTGGAACTGCTCTGCGGCGTTGGCCCACATTTGGGCAGAATTCTGATTCATCGCTGGTCTCCGGCTACGCGATCATTGACATAGGGCGTGGTCCAGTATGTCAGCGAAATGCCTTCAATTCACTGACAGACCTCAAATTTAAGAGAAAACCCCGATGCACCTGGTGATGCTTGCCTGGCTCTACGTCACGCTGATGATGACGGTGGCCGAAGCCCTGAGCCCTGTGGGAACGGTGCTGGGTGCCGCCATCACATTCATTCTGTATGGCCTGCTGCCCATGCTCATCGTCGGCTACATCCTGGGCACACCCGCACGGCGGCGCGCGCGCAAGGCCATGGACGACCAAGACCCGCACGCGCCACCCGCCGAGTGAGCGTGAGCGTCGCTCACGCGCTCAAACGGGACTCGCGCCAGATGCACGCCGCAAAGCGGCCACTGCGCCCATCGCGGCGGTGCGAAAAAAATTGGCTGGACTGTGTGCCGGTGCACCAAGCAGCCGTGCTGTCGTTGCCATGGATCTGAGAGACACCCGCACGCCGCAATCGCTGCCGTGCAGCGCCGGCCAAATCGGCGAACCACTTACCCGACTGGGGTGCTGGTTTGAACCAAGGCGAGGTTTCGTGGAGCGACACACCCCAGACCCGTCGCACATCCTCGCCCACCTCGAAGGCATTCGGCCCGATGCACGGCCCCAACCAAGCCATCACTTCATCGGGTGAACAGTGCGCCTGCTGGCACAGCACATCGAGCGTGTTCTCCAAAACGCCCTCACCCAATCCACGCCAGCCCGCGTGCGCCGCGGCGACGGCGCGTCCCTGAGCGTCGCACAGCAGAACGGGCAAACAATCGGCGACCATGATGGTGCAAGCCACACCTGGCTGAGAGGTCCAGCAGGCGTCGGCCTGTGTGCCATCGGGGGTTCGGGCGTCGATACCGATGCAGTCCGTACCGTGCACTTGCTCGAGGAAGACGGGGCGCACGCCGCAGGCATCGGCCAGACGCTGGCGGTTGATCTGCACGCATGCCGGATCGTCCTGCACATGCTGGCCCAGGTTCAGGCTGTCATAGGGCGATGCGGAAACACCGCCGGTGCGCAAGGTGCACAGTGCCCGGACACCCTCAGGCCAGAGGCACTGGGGAATGAGCACGGGCAAGTGCGGGTCCGTGCTCGCCACCACTCACTCCCGATCCGGGCAAGACGAGGGCTGTGCTTTCTGGAACGCGTCGAGCTGCATGCAGGCGTCAAACACCGCCATGGTTCGGGGCAAGCCATCGAGCGGCGTGTCGAAACGTTTGGCATTGAAGATTTGCGGCACCAGGCAGCAATCGGCCAAGGTCGGCGTGTCACCGTGGCAAAAACGCGCCTGGGGCCCTTGCGCCAGCTGACGTTCGAAAGATTCCAGGCCCTCACGCACCCAATGGCGGTACCAGGTGTTCTTGGCTTCTTCATCCAGCTTGAGCTCGCGCGTCAGGTACTTGAGCACACGCAGGTTGTTGAGCGGATGAATCTCGCAGGCAATCGACTGCGCCAGCGCACGCACACGCGCACGGCCCCAGGCATCACTGGGCAACAAGGCCGGTGTGGGATGGGTCTCGTCGAGGTATTCGATGATGGCCATGGATTGGCTGAGCTGGTGCTGCCCATCGTCAAGCAAGGGCACCAGACCATCGGCCGAGATCTGGGTGTAGGACGGCAACTTGTGCTCGCCCTTGGCCAAATGAACGGGGATGTACTCGAAGGGCAAGCCCTTGAGGTTCAAGGCGATGCGCACGCGAAAAGAGGCGGAGGAACGGAAGTAGTTGTAGAGCTTCATGGCTGAAAGCATATCGCATGTGCAACACCCATTCGCGGCGTCGGCGTTAGACTTCCCTACCCGTTTTGAGTGAGGATCTCATGGACTTTTTGTTCGCCCCCACCCCCGTCGTTTCGCTGCCCGTGCGGGGCAGTGACAAACGCTTCCCAGTGCATCGCGTTTATTGCGTCGGGCGCAACTATGTCGAACACGCCAAGGAGATGGGGTTCACCGGTCGGGAGCCGCCCTTCTTCTTTCTGAAGCCCACGGATGCCTTGGTGGTGGTCGACGACGGTCAAACGGGCTCGATCCCCTACCCCAGCCTCACCCATGACCTGCACCATGAGATTGAACTGGTGGTGGCCATCGGCAAAGGGGGCCGCAACATCACCGCCCAAGATGCTCTCTCTCATGTTTACGGATATGCCGTGGGCCTGGACATGACCCGGCGCGATCTGCAAAACGACATGAAAAAGCAAGGCCGGCCCTGGTGCATTGGCAAAGCCTTCGACCACAGCGGTCCGATCGGCCCCATCACCCCGCTGGCGCAAGTGAGCGACATCGAGCACGCCGCCATCTCGCTCACCGTCAATGGTCAGCCTCGACAAGCCAGCGGCATCGACAAGCTGATCTGGAACATCGCCGAAACGATTGAACATCTCTCCAGCGCTTGGACACTGCAACCGGGTGACCTGATCTTCACCGGCACGCCCGAAGGTGTGGCGGCAGTGGTGTCGGGCGACACCCTGGTGGGACAGATCGATGGGCTCGGCGAACTCAAAGTGCGCATCGACTGAACCCATGCTGCATCCGCCACGCATCCAACATTGCAAGAACTGCGGATCGGCCGTGGTGTATCGCGTCCCGGACGACGGCGACACGCGCGAGCGTGCCGTCTGCCCACAGTGCGCCACCATCCATTACGAAAACCCACTCAATGTGGTGGGCACCATTCCGTTTCTGGGTGAGCGGGTCTTGCTGTGCAAGCGCAACATCGAACCCCGCTGGGGCAAATGGACCTTGCCCGCTGGTTTCATGGAACTGGGTGAAACCGTGGCACAGGGGGCTGCGCGCGAGACGCACGAAGAGGCGGGTGCACAGTTTGAGCTGCTGGACTTGTTCTCACTGCTCAACGTGGTGCGTGTGGGACAAGTGCATTTTTTCTACCGCGCACGACTGACCAGCGAGCACTTCGATCCGGGCCACGAAACACAAGAGGCAAGGCTGTTTGCCGAGCACGAAATCCCCTGGGACGAACTCGCATTTCGCACCGTGCGCGAGACCTTGCGCTGTTACTTCGAAGACGCGCGTCAGCAGCGCTTTGGCTTTCACCCCATCGACATTGATTAAGGGGATTACCCCTAATTAGCCGACCAATTGGTCGGCTTAATATCCTCGCGCTTCAAGCTTTCTAGAGGAGACTCCCGCATGCGTAAGATTTTTCGTCGCAGTCTGATGGCCGCTGCCCTGCTCGCCGCTGGCGTGACGGCACAGGCCGCTGACCCCATCGTGCTCAAGGTGCACCACTTCCTGGGGCCGCAATCGGTGCAGCACACCACGATGCTCAAAACCTGGTGCGACAACATCAGCAAAGACTCGGGCAATCGCCTGCAGTGCCAGATTTATCCCGCCATGCAGTTGGGGGGAACGCCTGCGCAGTTGTTCGATCAAGCCCGCGATGGCGTGGCCGATGTGGTTTGGACACTGCCTGGCTACACCGCTGGCCGTTTCCCGAAGATCGAAGTCTTCGAATTGCCATTCATGATGACCAATGCCGAGGCGACCAGCCGTGCGGCCTGGGACTTCTACGAGAAGTACTCGCAAGATGAGTTCAAGGATGTGAAGGTGCTGGCAGTACACGTGCACGGCCCGGGCAACATCTACACCGCCAAGAAACAGATCAAAACCATGGCCGACATCAAGGGCCTGAAGCTGCGCGGCCCAACCCGCTTGACCACCAAGCTGCTGGCCTCGATGGGTGCCACCCCCGTGGGTATGCCGGTGCCCGCCGTGCCCGACGCGTTGTCCAAGGGCGTGATCGATGGTGCCGTGATTCCTTACGAAGTGGCTCCGGGCATCAAGATTGACGAGCTGGCGAAGTTCACAGCAGAGACCGATCGCAGTGCGAACGCGCTCTACACCTCGGTGTTTGTCGTGCCCATGAACAAGGCCAAATACGAGTCCTTGCCGGCCGACCTGAAAAAGGTCATCGACAAAGAACTCCGGTCGTGAGCTCTCAGCCTTCCTGGGTAAGACACAAGCTGGTGCCGATGCGGTCGGCAAGGAAAAGCTGATCGCTGGCGGTCACACCATCACCGTGATTCCCAAGACGGAGTTGGAGAACTGGAAGAAAGCCTCTGACGCGCTGGATGACGAATGGGTGGCGGACATGGGCAAGCGTGGCTTCGATGGCAAGAAAATGCTGGAAGACGCCCACGCACTGGTGAAGCAATACACCAAGTAATCCATCCTTCGATGGACCATGAAAAAGGGAGGCCTCGGCCTCCCTTTTCTTTGCCCGTGCAAGGGGCGTCATGGCTGTGCCATCACGCCATCAGGTTAAGACCCCGACCAGCCAAAGTGCTATACCGGGGAAGAACAACAGCAACAGCGTGCGCAGGGTATCGCTGACCAAGAATGGCATCACGCCGCGGTAACTTTCGGCGATGGGAACGCCCTTGGTCATGCCATTGACGACGTAGACATTGAGGCCCACGGGCGGTGCCAAGAGGCCGAACTCCACCACCATCAGGACCATGATGCCGAACCAGATCGCCACCATGTCTTTGGGCATGCCAAAGTCCATGCCCATGACGATGGGGAAGAAGATCGGGATCGTGAGCAGAATCATGGACAACTCGTCCATCACCGCTCCGAGGATGACGTAAAACACCAAGATGCCCGCGACCACCGCCAGAGGGGGCCAGCCCAGCCCGGTGATGAGCGTTCCGAGCTGGTTGGAGGCCTGGGTCAGGGCCAAGGCACCATTCATGATGTCGGCGCCAATGAAGATCAGGAAGATCATGGCCGAGCTGTCCGCAGTGGCATAAAAGCACTGCTTGAACTTGGCCCAGGTGATCTCGCCCTTGATCAAGGAGGCAACAAAGGTACTCGCCGCCCCCACAGCAGCACCTTCGGTAGGCGTGAACATACCAGCGTAAATGCCACCAAACACGATGAGAAAAATCGCCATGATGGGGGCCACGCCCTTCACCGAAGTCCAAGTCAGGGTGGCCACGTCATCGTCCACCTCGGGGGCGTGGCCGGGAACCAGTCGAACATAAATCGCGATCGCCACCATGTAACCCAGCATGGCGATGATGCCCGGTACCATGGCGGCAGCGAACAGCTTGGCGATGTTTTGCTCGGTCAGAATGGCGTAGATCACGAGCGGGACCGAAGGCGGGATCAGGATACCCAGCGTGCCAGAAGCGGCCAATGTCCCTGTGGCCAATCGGCCCGAATAACCATGGCGCGTCAACTCGGGCATGGCCACGCCCGTGATCGTGGCCGCTGTTGCCACGGAGGAGCCGCAAATTGCTCCGAAGGCCGCACAAGCCAGCACCGCGGCCATGGCCAGACCACCTTTGAAGCGCCCCGTCACACCCGCCGCAAAATCAAACAGCGCCTTGCTGATCCCCCCCTGGGTTGCAAAGTGGCCCATGAGAATGAACAAGGGAATGACCGACAAGTCGTAACTGGCAAAGCGAGCGAAGGCCTGGTTGTTGAGGAAGTTGGCAAAGGTGGCCCAGCCGCTTTGCATCACATAACCGAACGCGCCCGCAAAAAACATGGACACGGCAATGGGCACGCGAATGGCCATCAACAGCAGCATGATGCCGAAAATGGCACCGACCAATTCAAGGCTCGTCATGCGTGTTCTCCCACGTGCTCTTCAATGCCCGTGAACACCTGGGCCAAGGCAATCAAACTGGTCAGGACGAAAGCGGGAACCATGCAAGCGAACACCACCCACTCTGGGAAACCCAAAATCATGGTGCCTGAATTGGAGGTGTAGGCGCTCAGCCCGCCAACGCTGCTGCGCCAGGCCAACAAGCCAAAGCACACGCTCAGGAACAGCGCCCCCAATCGGTCCATGAAGCGATTCGCCCCTTCGGAGCATTTGGCGGTGAAGAAATCCACGATGATGTTGCCGCCTTTGGCCTGACACCAGGGCATGAACATCGCGATCGCAGCACCCGTGGCTGCGCCGGAGAGTTCAAAGTCGCCCGTGATGGCCGCTCCGAAAAACTCCCGGCCAACGATGCTGGTGCACGTCATCAAAGTAATGAAGGTGAGCAACACACTCGCCAGAATTGCAAAGACTCTGGCGAGCAAGATCATCAATCGCATGCTTGTCTCGATGGGTTGTTATAAGTGCCGAAGATTCTAGCAACCCACTGTGTTTGCACCCGTTTCAATTTGCCAATGAAAAAGCCGCTGTGCCTTATGAGCACAGCGGCTTTGAGATGGTCGGCGTGGCGGGATTCGAACTCGCGACCCCTTGCACCCCATGCAAGTGCGCTACCAGGCTGCGCTACACGCCGAAGCTAGGAATTATAGCGGGCTGCAAGCTCGGATTCAGACCAACAGATCACGAATTTGCACCAACTCCTGTCGCAGTCCGCGCCAGCCCGTGAGCACGGCTTCTGGCGCACGGTCGCGCGGCGACGCCGGGTGTGTCGCCTGCTCTTGCAACGGAGCATCGACCACTGAGAGTTCGGTTGAAGCCACCGCAATTCCCTCGCCCAGGGTCGCCATGCGGCGCAAGTCGCGATCCGCCTGGACCAACTCTTGCAGCTTGTTGCGTGCACCGCTGATGGTGAAGCCCTGGTCATACAACAGGTCGCGGATGCGGCGGATCATGAGCACTTCGTGGTGCTGGTAATAGCGTCGATTGCCCCGACGCTTCATCGGGCGCAATTGTGTGAACTCCTGTTCCCAATAGCGCAACACATGCGGCTTGACGCCGCACAGCTCGCTGACCTCACCAATGGTGAAGTAGCGTTTGGCAGGGATGGAAGGAAGAGCGGTCTCCATGGAGATCAATCACACAAGCGGTCGGGGGCGTAGAGGTTACACGAAGATCTCATGCAGGACACGGCCCTGCGTCAGCCCCAGCAAAAAATTCTTCGGAAACTGCCTGTCAGGCCACCGACGCCTCGCCCTGGATTTGCTCCTTGAGCTTGTGGCTGGCATGAAAGGTCACAGCGCGACGGGCCTCGATGGGAATGAGCTCACCCGTGCGTGGATTGCGTCCCGGACGCGGGGCTTTGACACGAATCTGGAAATTGCCGAAGCCGGAAATCTTCACATCCTCCCCTTCGACCAGCCGCTCAGCGATCAAATCGAAGAAGGCATCGATCATGTCTTTCGACTCGCGCTTGTTCAAACCGATGTGCTCGAACAGCAGCTCAGCCAATTGGGCTTTGGTCAGTGCAGGCGTCTCGAGACTTTCAAACGACAGTTCCATGTCTTTGCTCCTCTCAGCCGCGCAAACGCGCGCCCAGTCGTTCTACCAAGGCATCCACCACGGCCTGCACCACCGCGTCGATTTGGCTCTCCTGCAAGGTGGCCTCGTCGCTGTTGAGCGTCAGACGAACCGCCAAGCTTTTTTCGTGGGCGGCCATCGCCGACGATGCGGTCTTGGGACGGTACACATCAAACAAGGTGGCGTGACGCAACAAGCCTTGGGTCGGTGCAGCAGCAATGGCGGACATGAGCGCCGCGTGACCGAGGGTCTCCGGCACGATGACGGCGATGTCGCGTTCAACCGAGGGATAACGGGGAACCGGGCGGGCCTCGGGTACCGATCGCTGCAAGACAGCATCCAATGCCAACTCAAACACCACGGGTGCATGCGCCAGGTCCCAGCCTTGACGCCAACGGGGATGGAGCTCACCCACATGACCGATGGGCTGACCTGCGAGCAAGACACGGGCACAGCGCCCGGGGTGCATGGCCGGATGCTCAGCCGCTTCGAAAGTGGGCTGCGCCGGCGCCAGCAAGGCTTCGACATCGGCCTTGATGTCAAAGAAATCCAGACCGCGTTCTTGGGTACTCCACTGCAGCGGGTCGATGGCGCCATAGGCCATACCGGCGACGCGCATGGGCTGGTCAAAGCCCTCCACGGTGGTGTCCGTGTTGCGAACGGAGGCGTCCTTGCGAAACACACGCCCGATTTCAAACACCCGCACGCGCGAGGCTTTTCGGTCGGTGTTGAACTTGACCACTTGCAGCAACGAGCCGATCAAGGAGGAGCGCATCACGCTCATCTGGCTGGCGATCGGGTTGAGCAGGCGAATGGGGTCGGCGTTGCCCGCCAGCTCGCGCTCCCAACGCTCGTCGACGAAACTGAAATTGATGGTTTCCTGATAGCCCAGAGCCGCGAGTTGTCGGCGCAGCGCATGCGGGCTGCGTTCGGCCTCTGGCCGAATGCGGGCGGTGATCGGACCTTTGGGCGGATCGGTGGGCAAGGCGTTGTAGCCCACCATGCGCGCCACCTCTTCGATCAGGTCCTCTTCGATCTGCAAATCAAAACGGTACGACGGCGGCTGCACCGTCAGCACACCGTCGCCTTGCACAACGGGCAAACCCAGACCTTGCAAGGCATCGGCCATGCGCTGTTGGCTCAAATCCATGCCGATGACCTTGACAGCGCGGGCCACCCGCAGCGTCACCGGCTTGGACACCGGCATATTGACTTGGGCATCACGGATCGGTCCCACCTGCGTGCCGGGCGTGCCACAAATGTCGAGCACGAGCTGCGTGATGCGTTCGATGTGCTCGACTGTGAGCTCGGGATCGACGCCGCGCTCAAAGCGATGCCCGGCATCGGTGCTGAAGTTGAAGCGGCGTGAGCGACCGGCGATCGCACCCGGCCACCAGAAAGCCGCTTCGATGTAGATGTTGCGGGTGTCGTCGCTGACGGCGGTGGCGTCGCCGCCCATGATGCCCGCCAAGGACTCGACCTGACGCTCATCGGCGATGACGCCGACTTGCTCGTCCAGGGTGACGGTGTTGCCGTTGAGCAGCTTGAGCGTCTCGCCCGACCGCCCCCAGCGAACCGTCAAGCCACCGTGGATCTTGTCAAGATCGAAGATGTGCGAGGGGCGCCCGAGCTCGAACATGACGTAGTTGGAAATATCGACCAAGGGGCTCACGCTGCGCTGACCACAACGGGCCAGTCGATCGACCATCCAGGCTGGCGTTTGTGCGCGCGTGTTGACGCCTCGCACGATGCGCCCCGAAAAGCGCCCGCACAAGTCCGGCGCGTCAACACGCACCGGCAGCACATCGTCATGCTGCGTCGGTACGACCGGAAAGCTGGGCGTGCGCAGCGGCGCGCCCGTCAACGCCGACAGTTCGCGCGCGATGCCGTACACACTCAAGCAATGGGCCAGGTTGGGCGTGAGCTTGAGGGTGAAGAGCGTGTCGTCGAGTTGCAGGTACTGGCGAATGTCTTGCCCCAGTGGCGCATCCAGCGGCAACTCCAGCAAGCCGCCATGGTCTTGCGAGATCTGCAACTCGCGCGCCGAGCACAACATGCCGTGGCTCTCCACGCCGCGCAATTTACCCACCTTGATTTTGAAAGGCTTGCCGTCGTCGCCCGGGGGCAGCTCAGCCCCGACCAAAGCACACGGGATGCGGATGCCGACGCGGGCATTGGGTGCGCCACAGACGATTTGCAACCACTCGCCTTGACCCGCGTCCACTTTGCACACCCGCAGACGATCGGCATCGGGGTGTTGCACCGCTTCTTTGATTTCCGCGACAACGATGCCGTGGAACGCCGGCGCCACGGGCTGAAGCTCTTCCACTTCGAGGCCGGCCATGGTCAGGGTATCGGCCAGTTCTTGGGTAGAGAGTGGAGGGTTGCAGAACTCGCGCAACCAGGATTCTGGAAATTGCATGGTGAATCTCGGTCGATGTCGGTTTAGCGGAACTGGCTCAAGAAGCGGATATCGCCGTCAAAGAACAAGCGCAAGTCGTTCACGCCGTAGCGCAGCATGGTCAGGCGGTCGGGGCCCATGCCGAAAGCAAAGCCGATGTAGCGCTCCGGGTCCAGCCCCATGTTGCGCACGACGTTGGGATGCACTTGTCCGGAGCCCGCCACTTCGAGCCAGCGACCGGCCAGCGGGCCGCGGGCAAATTGGATGTCGATTTCGGCGCTCGGTTCAGTGAACGGGAAAAAGCTGGGCCGAAAGCGCAGCACCAAATCGTCGCTTTCGAAGAAGGTGCGACAGAAATCGGTGAACACCACCTTGAGGTCTTTGAAGCTCACCGCCTCGCCGATCCACAAACCCTCGCACTGGTGGAACATGGGCGAATGGGTGGCATCGCTGTCCACGCGATAGGTCCGTCCGGGCGCGATGACGCGAATCTCGGGCATCGACTGCCCCGCGTCGAGTGCGGCGCGATGGCGCTTGACGTGCTGGACCGCATGCCGGATCTGCATCGGGCTGGTGTGGGTCCGCAACAGATGACCGCCTTCGACATAAAAAGTGTCGTGCATGGAACGCGCCGGATGATCCTGCGGCGTGTTCAGGGCAGTGAAGTTGAACCAGTCGGTTTCGATTTCGGGGCCTTGCGCCACCTCAAACCCCATGGAGCCAAAGATGGCTTCAATGCGCTCCAGGGTGAGGGACACCGGGTGCAAGCCACCCAGCGGACGCGCGCGCCCCGGCAGAGTCACGTCCAGAGCCTCGGCCTTGAGCTGACTCTCCAGCTCAGCGTCGGCCAAGGCTTGGCGGCGTGCGGTCAGCGCCGCTTCGATCGCTTGTTTGGCAGCGTTGATGGCCGCCCCACGCGTTTTCTTCTCTTCCACACTGAGGGCCGCCATGCCCTTCATCAGTTCAGTGATGCGCCCGGCCTTGCCCAAAAACTGGGCCTTGGCGTTTTCAAGATCCGTCGGGGTGCTGCTCTGGGCAAACAGCTCCTGTGCGCTGTGGATCAGGGAATCCAACTCGTTCATGTTGCTGGCGATCAAAGGCAAAACAAAAAAGGGATTGAAGCCTCAAGCAGCCTCAACCCCTTGCTGGGTGGCCTGACCTGACCGCGCGAACGGTCCCGGCAGGCCCGGGAGGGTATCAAGCAGCCAGTTTGGCTTTGACTTGCTCCACGATCTGGCTGAAAGCAGCCATGTCATGCACGGCCAGATCGGCCAGCATTTTGCGGTCGATCTCGATCGCCGCTTTCTTCAAGCCGTTGGCGAACTGACTGTAGGTCAGGCCGCATTGGCGAGCCGCAGCGTTGATACGCGCAATCCAGAGCTGGCGGAACACACGCTTCTTGGCACGGCGGTCACGGTAAGCGTATTGACCCGCCTTCATCACCGCCTGTTTGGCGATGCGGAAGACATTACCGCGGCGACCGCGGAAACCTTTGGCAAGGGCGAGGACTTTTTTGTGACGGGCGCGAGCCGTGACACCACGTTTGACGCGAGGCATATTGCGTTCTCCTGGTTCGTCGGTTGATTAAAGGCCGGCTTTGGGCAGCATCTGTGCCATGTGACCCATGTTGGTCTCATGCACATTGACGGCGCCGCGCAAGTGGCGTTTGTTCTTGGTGGTCTTCTTGGTCAGGATGTGACGCTTAAAGGCTTGACCGCGTTTGACGGTTCCACCGGGACGAACACGGAAGCGCTTTTTCGCGCTGCTCTTGGTCTTCATCTTGGGCATTTCAATGCTCCTTTGTTTGTGCTCGTGAGGTGCCTGCACAACCTGTGCAGTCTTGTTGACCCCGAGTCACGAGTTGTTTGCGTCGCCTTTTACGCAGTCTCAGCCGAGGCTGGTGCTGCGGCGGGTTTGGCGACGCCACCCGATTTCTTCTTGCCCGGCGCGATCATCATGATCATTTGCCGACCTTCGAGTTTGGGGAACTGCTCGACCACGATGCTGTCCGCCAACTCGTCACGGATGCGCTGCAACAGCGCCATCCCAATTTCCTGGTGCGTGATCTCGCGGCCTCGAAAGCGCAGCGTGATCTTGCATTTATCCCCTTCTTCCAAGAAGCGCCGAATGTTGCGCAACTTGATGTTGTAGTCGCCGTCATCGGTGCCGGGGCGGAATTTGATCTCCTTGACCTCGATGACTTTTTGCTTGGCTTTCGCTTCTGCCGCCTTCTTCTGCTCTTGGTACTTGAACTTACCGTAATCCATCAGACGGCAGACGGGCGGGCTGGCTGTGGCGGCAATTTCGACCAGATCCACATCCAATTCACCCGCCAACCGCAAGGCTTCGGCCAAACTCACAATGCCCATGGGCTCGTTGTTGGGGCCGGAAATGCGGACTTCAGGTGCCGTGATCTCACGGTTCAGGCGGTGCTTGCGTTCCTCGCGCTGGCGGCGATCGCGAAATTCAGTAGCGATGACGACTATCCTTCAAAAAACAAAACAACACTGCCCGCGCTCCGCACAACGGTTGGCAATTTCTGGGAGAAATCAGCTCTTGTTGGTGATGTCCGAAGCGATCTTTTGAGCAAAGGCTTCGATGGACATCACACCGAGGTCTTGGTTACCCCGGGCGCGCACTGCGACAGCTCCTGCTGCTTTTTCCTTGTCGCCAACGACCAGGATATAAGGCAGCTTTTGCAATGAATGCTCGCGTATTTTATACGTGATTTTCTCGTTCCTCAGGTCCAAATCGACTCTAAGCCCTTGATTTTTCAGCATTTTGGCGACATCGCGGGCGTAATCGGCTTGCGCGTCGGTGATGTTGAGGACTGCCACTTGCAGCGGCGCCAGCCAGGCCGGCAAGGCTCCAGCATGCTGCTCAATCAGAATGCCAATGAAACGCTCCAGGCTGCCGACGATGGCGCGGTGCAGGATCACTGGACGCTGGCGCGAGCCATCTTCGGCCACGTATTCGGCATCCAAGCGCTCGGACAGGTTGAAATCCACCTGAATCGTGCCGCACTGCCACTCGCGGCCAAGAGCGTCTTTCAGGGTGTATTCGATCTTGGGACCGTAGAAGGCACCGTCCCCCTCGGAGATCACGAACTCGCAGCCGGACTCGCGCAAGCTGTCCATCAGGGCCTGCTCGGCCTTGTCCCACAGCTCGTCGGACCCAATGCGCGCCTCGGGCCGCGTGGACACCTTGTAAAGGATGTCGGTGAAGCCGAAGTCGGCATACACCTGCTTGAGTACTTTGGTGAAGGTATCGCACTCGGGCAGGATCTGGTCCTCGGTGCAAAAGATGTGTCCATCGTCTTGCGTGAAGCCGCGCACGCGCATGATGCCGTGTAAGCCGCCAGAAGGCTCGTTGCGATGGCACTGGCCAAATTCACCGTAGCGCAGCGGCAAGTCGCGGTAGCTTTTGATACCTTGCTTGAAGATCAGGATGTGCCCGGGACAGTTCATCGGCTTGAGCGCGTAATCGCGCTTTTCGCTTTCGGTGGTGAACATGTTGTCGCGGTACTTGTCCCAGTGCCCGGTTTTCTCCCACAGGCTCTTGTCGATGATCTGCGGCCCCTTGACCTCTTGGTAACCATGATCACGATAGATCTGGCGCATGTACTGCTCGACCGTTTGCCAAACCGTCCAGCCTTTGGGATGCCAGAACACCAAACCAGGGGCATGGTCGTCAATGTGGAACAGATCCAACTCGCGCCCGAGCTTGCGGTGGTCGCGCTTCTCCGCCTCCTCCAGCAAGGTCAGGTACTTTTGCAAGTCGTCCTTGCTCGCCCAGGCGGTTCCGTAGACACGTTGCAGCATCTCGTTTTTGCTGTCGCCGCGCCAATAGGCACCCGCCACCTTCATCAGCTTGAAGTGCTTGAGCTTGCCAGTACTGGGCACATGAGGGCCGCGGCACAGATCTTCGAAGCGCCCCTCGCGGTACAAGCTCACATCCTCGTTGGCGGGGATGCTGGCGATGATCTCGGCCTTGTAGTGCTCGCCCAGACTCTTGAAGTACGCCACGGCCTCGTCACGCGGCAGCACACGGCGAACCACGGGCTCGTCCTTGGCGGCCAACTCGGTCATGCGTTTTTCAATGGCCACCAAATCCTCGGGCGTGAAGGGGCGGCTGTAGGCAAAGTCGTAATAAAAGCCGTTGTCGATGACGGGGCCGATGGTGACTTGCGCTTCCGGGTACAGCTCCTTGACCGCATAAGCGAGCAAGTGCGCGGTCGAATGACGAATCAGCTCCAGGCCTTCGGCATCCTTGGCGGTGACGATGGCGACATGGGCGTTCGTCTCGATGGTGTGACTGGTGTCCACCAGCTTGCCGTCAACCCTGCCCGCCAGCGCGGCCTTGGCCAAGCCAGCGCCAATCGAGGCGGCCACCTCGGCTACCGTCACGGGAGAGGCGAATTCGCGCAGTGAGCCGTCGGGGAGTGTGATCTGAACCATGGTCTTGCAAGAAAAAAGCGCGGCTGTGTGGCCGCGCTCAAGGGATTGAAACGCTGAGCGCGATTTTAAGCGCGCCCAGCCTGCCATTTAGGCAGTGACGATCAGTGGAACTGCTCTTCTTCCGTGGAACCCGTCAGGGCCTTCACACTGGAAGAACCGCCCTGGATCACAGTGGTCACGTCGTCGAAGTAACCGGCGCCGACCTCTTGCTGGTGCGACACGAAGGTGTAGCCTTGTTCGCGGGCAGCGAATTCAGGCTCTTGCACCATGTTCACGTAGTGCTTCATGCCTTCGCCACGGGCGTAAGCGTGGGCGAACTTGAAGGTGTTGTACCAGTTGATGTGGATGCCAGCCAGCGTGATGAACTGGTACTTGTAGCCCAGCGCCGACAGCTCATCCTGGAAGGCTGCAATCGTCTTGTCGTCCAGGTTTTTCTTCCAGTTGAACGACGGCGAGCAGTTGTACGACAGCAGTTTGCCGGGGCATGCAGCGTGCACGGCTTGGGCAAATTCGCGCGCAAAGCCCAGGTCAGGGGTGCCGGTTTCACACCACACCAGATCAGCGTAGGGGGCGTAAGCCACGCCACGGCTGATGGCCTGCTCCAGACCGTTTTTGACACGGTAAAAGCCCTCTTGGGTGCGCTCACCCGTCAGGAACGGCTTGTCGTTGGCATCGTGGTCGCTGGTCAGCAGGTTGGCAGCCTCGGCATCGGTGCGGGCCAGCACAATGGTGGGGACGCCCATGACGTCGGCGGCGAAGCGGGCCGACACCAGCTTCTCGATCGCTTCTTGCGTGGGGACCAGCACCTTGCCACCCATGTGACCGCACTTTTTGACAGCTGCGAGCTGATCCTCGAAGTGAACGCCAGCAGCACCAGCGGTGATCATGTTCTTCATCAATTCAAACGCGTTGAGCACGCCACCAAAGCCCGCTTCGGCGTCGGCCACGACGGGGAGGAAGTAATCCACAAAGCCCTCGTCACCGGGGTTGATGCCGCGCGACCATTGAATCTCGTCCGCGCGCTTGAAAGTGTTGTTGATGCGACGGACCATGGTCGGCACTGAGTCGTAGGCGTACAGCGACTGGTCGGGGTACATGGTTTCCGATGTGTTGCCATCAGCAGCGACCTGCCAGCCCGACAGATACACCGCTTCCAGGCCGGCTTTGGCTTGCTGCATGGCCTGGCCGGCGGAGATGGCGCCGAACGCATTCACGTAGCCTTTCTTGGCGTCGCCATTGACCAACCGCCAGAGCTTCTCGGCACCACGCTTGGCCAGCGTTTGTTCGATGTGCACGCTGCCGCGCAGGCGCACCACATCGGCTGCGCTGTAGTTGCGCTTGACGCTTTTCCAGCGGGGGTTGGTCGCCCAGTCCTTTTCCAAGGCGGCGATTTGCTGTTCACGACTGAGTTGCTCATTGAGGGCTTGAGGCATGGTTTTCTCCAAGAAAAAGGGCTCGATGTTCACGTCACCCACCCACTGTGTGAGCTCGTGTGACGATGGCCAGACTATAAGTCTTATAAAAGACTCAAGCAAGCTCTTATGTCTTATATAAGAATTTAATTTTTCCATTTAAAATCAATATCTTATTGAATGTTTTTCTCCATAAGAAAATCAATCTCTCATATCAAGAAAAAATACCGCGGCGCAGCATTGCTTATTTTCGTGATGCAAAAAGATTTTTGTAGCATCTGAAATCTCTTGTCGCGACGCTGCGGCACCGTCCACCCTGCTGCACGGCCGGTCTTGTCGGCAGCTTCGCGCTCGCAACCATGACCATCACCTCGATGCTGGCGTCGTTTGGCTGAGACACAAGTCCGCACCCGGCGAATTACTTGGAAACAACAGTGCGAGTGAAAAGTGACTTTTCCCCTTGGAAAGCCGATGTTTCTCCGATAGCATTCGCCTTGCTTGAGAAACCCTGTTTTCGAGAGCGTGATGCATCCATAACTCTCAAAGGAACTGAAACATGGCAACTGCAAAGAAAAAGGCCGCCCCGGCCAAGAAACCCGCTGCGAAAAAAGCCGCTCCGGCAAAAAAGGTAGCCGCCAAGAAGCCCGCCGCCAAGAAAGCCGCTCCGGCTAAGAAAGTAGCCGCCAAGAAGCCGGCTGCCAAGAAAGTCGCTCCGGCCAAGAAAGTAGCCGCTAAGAAGCCGGCTGCGAAGAAAGCCGCTCCGGCCAAAAAAGCGAAGGCTCCTGCCAAGAAGCGCACCCCGAACGCCGCGTTCATGAAGCCGCTGACCCCCAGTGCTGCATTGGCTGCCGTGATCGGCAACAACGCCCTGCCCCGCACCGAAGTGGTCAGCAAGATGTGGGCTTACATCAAGAAGAATGGCCTGCAAGACAAGGTCAACAAGCGCGCCATCAACGCCGATGACAAGCTCAAGCAAATCTTCGGCAAGGCCCAGGTCACCATGTTTGAACTGGCCGGTCTGATCGGCAAGCACCTGAAGTAATTCTTCAGATCCCAAAAAGAAGGGCCGCTCATGCGGCCCTTTTTCTTTCCAAACCCAGCGCTGATGCGGTTCGCAGACTTCAGCCGCGGCGCTCGAGCGACGCTTGTCGAATGGTGCTCAGAGAGGCTCGCGTGGTGATCACCTCTGGATCCAGCATCACCTCAATCAAGGTGCCCTGCTGCCGCGCCAAAGCAGCTTGCAGGGCCGGCTCGAACTCGTCCGTGCGTGTCACGCGTTGTGCGGCGTAACCATAGGCTTGAGCCAACGCCACAAAGTCTGGGTTGCTCAGACTGGAGCCACTCAGGCGTTGCGGGTACTCGCGCTCCTGGTGCATGCGGATCGTCCCGTACATGCCGTTGTTGAGCAGGACCACAATGCTCTTGGCCCCGTGTTGCACCGCCGTCGCCAACTCCTGCCCATTCATCAGGAAGTCCCCATCGCCAGCCATCGTGAACGCTGTGCGCCCCGTCAACAAATTCGCGGCAATGCCCGCCGGCACGCCATAGCCCATGGAGCCTGCTGTTGGGGCGAGCTGGACACGCTGCCCATGCGCCAAGCCGCGATGCCGAAAGTATCGGTGCATCCACGAGGCAAAGTTACCCGCGCCATTGGTCACCACCACATCGTCAGGCAAACAGCGATTGATCGTTGCCATCACCGCATGCATGTCGATGTCACCGGGCAAAGCCTGGGGCTGCAAGTTGTCCAGGTAGTCTGCATGCGCAGCCCGTGTCCATTCGCGCCAGACCACATCGGTCGGGGCGCTAAGCACCTCCAGCGCTCGGGCTGCGGCGTTCATGGTCGCCAGCATGGGCAGATCGGCCTGATAGACGCGATTGAGCTCCTCGGCACTGGCGTGGATGTGAACCAACTTTTGTCGTGGGCGCGGTGCCTGCAGCAAGGTGTAGCCGCTGGTGGTCATTTCCCCCAGACGCGCGCCGATGGCCAGCACGAGATCGGCATCCTGGATGCGCTGAGCCAGCTTCGAGTGGATGCCGATGCCCACATCGCCGGCGTACAAGGAGTGGTGGTTGTCAAACAAATCCTGGCAACGAAAGGCGTTGCCCACCGGCAGCTGCCAGTTCTCGGCAAAGCGCTGCAAGGCCTGCGCCGATTGCGGCGTCCAACCCGCGCCGCCCGCGATGACCATGGGTCGCTGAGAGGCCAGCAACAACGCCCTCAAACTGCGCAAGGCCCCCGGATCGATCCAGCCTTGCACGGGCTCCACGCGTGGCAATGGCCGAACATCCACCGCCCGCGTCAACATGTCCTCGGGCAAGACCAAGACCACCGGCCCAGGCCTGCCATTCATCGCCGTGGCAAAGGCTCGGGCCACGTATTCCGGAATGCGTTCGGCTTCATCGATGCGCTCCACCCGTTTGGCCATGCCGCGTGTGCTGGGACCAAAGAAACTGCCGAAATCCAACTCTTGGAACGCCTCGCGATCGCGAAAGTCACTGCCGACATCGCCAACGAACAACACCATCGGCGTGCTGTCCTGAAAGGCCGTGTGGATGCCGATCGAGGCATTGGTCGCGCCGGGACCTCGGGTCACAAAGCACACGCCCGGACGCCCACTCAAACGCCCCTGCGCGTCGGCCATGAAGGCAGCGCCGCCCTCTTGCCGACAGGTGACGAAGCGGATGTGATCGCGGTAGGCGTGAAACCCGTCCAGCACCGCCAGATAACTCTCGCCGGGCACACCGAAGGCATGCGTCACGCCTTGCGCCATCAGGCACTCCACCAACAAATGCCCCGCCAGTTGCTTCATCGCGCGCTCCTTCAGACTTGCACCGTGCGCCGTCCGACCCCCAACGCCACCCACACGCTAGACAAGAGCACACAGGCGGCTCCAACCAAGGTGGCGCCGTACCAACCGTGGTCCATGAACACGCCAAAGATCAGCGGCGAGATGGCAAAGCCCACGTCCAACCCCGAATAGACCATTCCGTAGACCCGCCCTGTCGCGCCTTTGGGCGTGGCTTTCTTGATCATCATGTCGCGCGACGGTCCACCAATGCCAATGGCCAGTCCAGTGGTCGCCAGCACCACCATCGTCCAGGTACCGCCCAGCCAGGCACTGCCACACAGCATCATGCAGACGGCGGCGGCGCTCATGCACACCGCCACCACGCGGTCGCTGTGTCGGGGCCAACGCGCGGCCACAAAGCCGCCCAGCAGCATGCCCGCTGCGGCACACAGCATGTAGGCCGTCAGCGTCATGGTGGCGGCTTCAAACGTCACCTGATGCATGGCCTGCAAGATAGAGACCGAAAAACTCTGGATCACCGCCAGGGTCATGGTCGAGAGCAGGAAGAAGGCAAAGCACCACCACACCACCGGGATCTTGAGAAAAGCCAAGGTGTGCTCACCCTCAGTGGCTTGCTGGCGCGACACCACTTGGGTGCTGAGCCAATCGCGTTGCCACCACAGCAACACCAGGATGGCGAAGAACAGCAAACCCGCCCCCAGATAAGCTGCCCGCCAGTCCAGCGCCGTGCTGATGCCCACCATGAACACCGGCGCCACCGCCCAACCCAGATTGCCGGTCAAGCCATGGGCGCTGAAGGCATAACCCAGCCGCGATGACGACACGCGTTGATTGAGGATGGTGAAGTCCACCGGATGAAAAGCGCAGTTGCCCAGTCCCAGCAGCACCGCACCGAACATCAAGCCCGCATAACTGTCGGCGACAGCCACCGCCACGCAAGCCAAGGTGAAGATGAACAAGGAGCCAAACATCACCGGTCGCGCGCCGACACGGTCGACCACGAAACCCGCCGAGGCCTGGCCGATGCCGGAGATGACGAAAAACACCGACATCAATGCACCCAGCTCGGCGTAGCTCAGGCCAAAGGTCTTGATGAAGACCGGGAACATCAAGGGCAGCAACAAATGCGAGAAGTGCGAGCTGGCGTGCGCCAGCCCGACCAAACCGATCACGGCCGCATCGCGCTGCCAGGGACCATGGGGTGAAGCAAGGGTAGACATGCGCGGATGCTACCCGTTGCCGCTCGGCCCTGCCGTCGGGCCTGAGACAGCCGATCAGGCCGAATGGGCGAAATGAAATTCACCCGGCGCGCGCACCGGATCGACCGTGACCGTGATGGTGTCCTTGGGCGCGAAACGCCCTTCCAGCAACAGCTTGGACAGCGGGTTTTCGATGCGCTGTTGGATCGCCCGTTTGAGCGGTCGGGCACCAAACACCGGATCAAAGCCCACCTTGGCCAACTCGGCCAGGGCCGGCGCCGACACGTCCAGCGTCAGGTCCAGCTTGGCCAAACGCTGCGCCAGCACACGCAACTGAATGTCGGCGATGCGCGCGATGTGCGCAGCATCCAGACCATGGAACACCACCGTCTCATCGATGCGGTTGAGAAACTCGGGACGGAAGTGCGCCTTGAGCTCATCCCACACCGCATCCTTGATGTCTTGCGCATCCTGACCGGTCATGCTCTGAATGATGGGCGAGCCGATGTTGCTGGTCATCACGATCACGGTGTTCTTGAAGTCCACGGTGCGCCCCTGACCGTCGGTCAAACGCCCATCGTCCAGCACCTGCAACAGCACGTTGAACACATCCGAGTGCGCCTTCTCGACCTCGTCGAGCAGCACCACGCTGTAGGGCTTGCGGCGCACGGCCTCGGTCAGGTAGCCGCCCTCGTCGTAACCCACATAGCCCGGCGGCGCGCCGATCAGGCGGCTGACCGAATGCTTCTCCATGAATTCGCTCATGTCGATGCGGATCAGGTGCTCTTCGCTGTCAAACAGGAACCCAGCCAGCGCCTTGCATAGCTCGGTCTTGCCCACGCCGGTGGGACCGAGGAACAGGAACGAGCCCGTTGGCCGGTTCGGATCACCCAAGCCCGCGCGTGAGCGACGGATGGCATTGGCCACCGCGGTGATGGCCTCGTCCTGTCCAACGACGCGCTCGTGCAGGCGGTCTTCCATCTGCAACAGCTTGTCGCGCTCGCCCTGCATCAGCTTGGACACGGGAATGCCCGTGGCGCGTGCCACCACCTCGGCGATCTCCTCGGCGCCCACCTGGGTGCGCAGCAGCTTCGGCGCAGGGTTGGCGTCAGCGGCCTTGGTTTCCTTGGCCGTGGCTTCCTTCAAACGCTTTTCCAGCTCAGGCAATTTGCCGTACTGCAACTCGGCGACCTTGTTGAAATCGCCCTTGCGGGTGAACTCGTCGATCTGAAAACGCAGACGGTCGATCTCTTCCTTGATCTGCGCGCTGCCTTGCGCACTGGCCTTCTCGGCTTTCCAGATGTCTTCCAGATCGGCGTACTCGCGCTCCAGCTTGCTCATTTCCTCTTCGAGCAGAGCGAGGCGCTTTTGCGAGGCTTCGTCCTTTTCCTTCTTCACCGCCTCGCGCTCGATCTTGAGTTGGATGAGGCGGCGATCGAGCTTGTCCATTGCCTCGGGCTTGGAGTCGATTTCGATCTTAATCTTGGCTGCGGCCTCGTCGATGAGATCGATGGCCTTGTCCGGCAAAAAGCGGTCGGTGATGTAACGATGGCTCAGCTCGGCCGCAGCCACGATGGCGGGGTCGGTGATCTCCACCCCGTGGTGCACCTCGTACTTTTCCTGCAAGCCACGCAAGATGGCGATGGTCGCTTCGACCGTCGGCTCGCCCACGATGATCTTCTGGAAACGACGCTCCAGCGCCGCGTCCTTCTCGATGTACTTGCGGTATTCGTCCAGCGTGGTCGCGCCCACGCAATGCAGCTCGCCGCGCGCCAGAGCCGGTTTGAGCATGTTGCCCGCGTCCATCGCGCCTTCGGCTTTGCCAGCACCGACCATGGTGTGCAACTCATCGATGAACACGATGGTCTGTCCTTCGTCTTTCGCCAATTCGTTGAGCACCGACTTCAAACGCTCTTCGAACTCGCCTCGGAACTTGGCCCCGGCCAACAAGGCCGCCATGTCCAGCGACAACACGCGCTTGCCCTTGAGCGAATCGGGCACTTCACCCGACACAATGCGCTGGGCCAAGCCCTCGACGATGGCGGTCTTGCCGACGCCGGGCTCACCAATGAGCACCGGGTTGTTCTTGGAGCGGCGCTGCAAGACCTGGATGGCGCGGCGGATTTCGTCGTCGCGGCCAATCACCGGATCGAGCTTGCCGCGCCGTGCCCGCTCGGTCAGATCCAAGGTGTACTTTTTCAGCGCCTCGCGCTGTCCTTCCGCTTCGGCACTGTCGACCTTTTGGCCGCCACGCACCGTCTGGATGGCACGCTCCAGTGTCGGGCGGGTCAGCGCATGGCTTTTCGCCAACTGGCCCCACTCGCCCTTGTGGTCGCACAAGGCCAACAAGAACAGCTCACTGGCCACGTATTGATCGCCGCGCTTGATGGCGTCTTTCTCCGCCGCCTGCATCAGTTGGATCAGATCACGTCCAACCTGAACTTGCTCCTGCCCCTGCACCTTGGGCAAGCGTTGCATGGCCGACTGCGCCGCCGACAACAAGCCGGGCACGTTGACGCCCGCGCGCTCCAGCAGAGCGCGTGGCCCGCCGTCTTGTTGCAGCATGGCCACCAGCACATGGCTGGGCTCGATGTAAGCGTGGTCCTGCCCCAAGGCCAAGGTTTGGGCTTCGGCCAGGGCTTCCTGAAATTTGGTGGTGAGTTTGTCCAGACGCATGGCACTTCCTGCGAAATAAGCGATTCCCCCTGAATTGGGGACAGTCGCGGGTGATTTCAAGAGCCGGCGACGCCAGCGCCTACCGACCACCCCGCATCGGCCGCGTTCGTCGGGCTCAGAGGTCGGCGTTGCGCGCCTCAATGCCCCAGCGTGCCAGCGCCGCATCGTCACTGACGCGGGCATCCACCCAGCGTGATCCTTCGGGTGTGACTTCCTTCTTCCAAAACGGCGCCTGGGTCTTGAGGTAGTCCATCAAGAATTCGCAGGCCTGAAAGCTCATGCCCCGGTGTGCCGAGGTCACGGCCACCATGACGATCTGGTCCAAGGGCTGCAACTCACCCACGCGATGGATGACCCGCGCCGCGAAGATGTCAAAGCGCCGCTGTGCTTCGTCGATCATGGCCTGAATCGATTTTTCAGTCATGCCCGGGTAATGCTCCAAGGTCATGCTGGCCACACCCGTCCCTTCGTTGCGATCGCGCACCGTGCCGACAAACACGCACACCGCGCCGACGCGTGCATCGGCTTGGCGCAAGGCGGCCACCTCGTGAGAGACATCGAAATCATGCGATTGGATGCGGACCTCGAACGTCACATCAGCCTCCGGTCACCGGCGGAAAAAACGCCACCTCGCAGCCCTCGCGCAGGGCGGCAGACTCGTCGCACAGCGTTTGGTCCAAGGCCAGACGCACCGCGCGTCCCCGCGCCAGCACCTCGGACCAAGGCGCACCCCGGGCGATCAGCTCGTCGCGCAATTGCGCCAGGGTGGTGGCGTGGGTGTCCATCAACTCGCTGCCGGGCCCCACCGCCTCGCGGATGGCGGCGAAATAGCGCACCGTGATCTTCATGCCATCCACTCCGAAAAACCGATGAACGCCACCGTATCGCCGTGGCGAATGGTTTGTCCCGCCGGGTTGTCCACCACACCGTCGCCCCAGACCGCCGAGGTCAGCACGCCCGAGCTTTGGTTGGGGAACAGATCGAGTCCGCCCCGACCGTTGCGCCGCACGCGCAAGAACTCGCGTCGCTTGTCGGCGCGGGGCCAATCGAAATGTGCGGTCAGGGTCTGCCGCTTGGGGGCCAGCTCGCTCGCACCTTGCAAGGCCAGCACGAAAGGTCGCACCAACAGGAGGAACGTCACGAAACTCGACACTGGGTTGCCGGGCAGCCCCATGAAGTGACAGGTGCTGGCATCGGCGCGGCGCACATGGCCATAGGCAAAGGGCTTGCCGGGTTTGATGGCCAGTTGCCACAGGTTGAGTTCGCCCAGCGCCTGCACAGCGGGTTTGATGTGGTCCTCTTCGCCGACCGAGACACCGCCGCTGGTGAGGATGAGGTCGTGCCCCTGGGCCGCTTCGGCCAACGCTGCCAACGTGGCTTCGCGCTGGTCGGGCACGATGCCCCGATCGCTGACCTCGCACCCCAAGCGCTGCAACAGGCTGCGCAGGAAAAAGCGATTCGAGTTGTAGATGGCACCGGGCTTCATCGCTTCGGGTGCAACTTCGCCCGGCATCACCAACTCATCCCCGGTGGAGAACAGCGCCACGCGGGGACGGCGAGCGACCTGCAAGCTCGCCTGCCCCACGCTGGCGGCCATGCCCAATGCCGCGGGGGTCAAGCGCTGTCCACGCGCCAACACCGTGGCGCCGCGTGTCACGTCCTCGCCGCTGCGACGAATCCATTGCCCGGCTTGTGCCGGCGTGCGAACGCGGACCTGCTGGTCGTCGAGCACCTCGCAGTCTTCCTGCATCACCACGGCATCGGCCCCGGGCGGGATGGGCGCACCCGTGAAGATGCGCGCGGCCTCGCCCGCCGCCACCGCCGAACCATGGCTGCCGGCCGGAATGCGTTGGGTCACGCGCAGCACGGCCTCACTCGACACGGTGTCGGCGGCACGCACGGCGTAGCCATCCATCGACGAGTTGTCTTGCGGTGGCACCTGCAAAGCGGAAATGACATCGGCGGCCAGGACGCGCCCGTCGGCGTCAAAGCTTGCCACTTCGTCCGTCCCATCCAGCCGACGGGCATGGGCCAGCAACTGCGGCAAGGCGTCATCGAGAGAGAGCAAGGCGGGACGGTTCATCACAGCAACGGGTTGTATTCAAATCGGTCCTGGTTGGCAAGCAACCAGTCGCAAACCCCTTCGGCATCGTTGCAATCGAGCAAGGGGCGCAGGGTCGGTTCGGGCAAATGATCGGGCGAATCGGTGGCAATGGCGACCACAAAATCGTCGTCGGGGTAACGCACGGGCTGGCCCGTCACATGGCGCCAGACCTCGATCTTGAGCAGATCGCTGCTCTTGAAGCCCTCGACCAATACCCAATCAACCCCGTCCCACAACTCGGCGATCAGCTGATGCACCGACAGTCGCCCAGGCTGCTCGAACTGGCGCTGCAGGGTGAGACGACGGCTGGACACCGCCAACACCTCGAAAGCCCCCGCCTCGCGGTGACGCCAGCTGTCCTTGCCAGGTTGATCGATGTCGAAGTTGTGGTGCGCATGCTTGATCACCGACACGCGCAAGCCGCGCTCACGCAAGACACCGATCAGGCTCTCCACCAGCGTGGTCTTACCCGAGCCCGAGTAGCCCGCAAAGCCGACCACTTTCATACGCGGTCGCAATGCTCGGCGATGTAGCGCTTGATGGCATCGACATCGGCCTTCATGACGTGCACGCGCCGTGGCAGCTGCTCGATGCCGTCGAACTTGGCCGGGCGGCTGGGCTCGACGCCCAAGGCCTCGACCAAGGTGGCGGCGAACTTGATGGGCAAGGCCGTCTCCAGCACGATCATGGGCACGCCCGATTGCAGATGCTCACGCGCCACTTTGACACCATCGGCGGTGTGGGTGTCGATCATCTGCGCGTGACGTTGATGGACCTCTCGAATGGTGGCCAGTCGATCGGCGTGGGTGCTCTTGCCACTGACGAAGCCATAGCGCGTGGCGGCATCGACAAAGCAAGCGTCGGCGTGCAGGTCAAAGCGCCCCTGGCTGCTGAGCTGGGCACCAAACAGTTCGCGGGTGCGCGACGCATCACGCCCCACCAAGTCGTGGATGAAACGCTCGAAGTTGCTGGCCTTGGAGATGTCCATCGACGGGCTGGACGTTTCAAAGGTGTCGGCGCTGCCCCGCACGCGGTAGATGCCCGTGCGGAAGAACTCGTCGAGCACATCGTTTTCGTTGGTCGCCACCACCAGTTGCGCGATGGGCAAGCCCATCATGCGCGCCACATGGCCCGCACAGATGTTGCCGAAGTTGCCGCTGGGGACCGTGAAGCTCACGCGTTGGCTGTTGTCGGCGCTGACCTGGAAATAACCCGCGAAGTAATACACCACCTGGGCCAGCAGACGCGCCCAGTTGATGGAGTTGACAGTGCCGATGCGGTAGCGGTTCTTGAAGGCCAGATCGTTGGAGACGGCTTTCACCAGATCCTGGCAGTCATCAAACACCCCCTCGATGGCGATGTTGTGGATGTTCGCGTCCATCAGGCTGAACATCTGCGCCTGCTGGAACGGGCTCATGCGCCCGTGCGGGCTGGTCATGAACACGCGCACGCCGCGCTTGCCGCGCATGGCGTATTCGGCGGCGCTGCCGGTGTCACCACTGGTGGCACCAAAGATGTTGAGTTGCTCGCCCCGGCGCGCCAGCTCGTACTCGAACAGGTTGCCCAGCAACTGCATGGCCATGTCCTTGAAGGCCAGGGTCGGCCCATTCGACAAGGCCTCGATGAACAGACCTGGTTCGAGCTCGCGCACCGGCACGATCTCGGCGCTGCCAAACACCTCGGCGGTGTAAGTCTTGCGGCACAAGGCACGCAAATCGTCAGCGGGAATGTCGTCGATGTAGAGCGACAGGATTTCAAACGCCAGCGCTGCATAGCCCTCACGTTGCCACACGTCGCGCAGGCGTTGCAGCGCGGCGGCATCGATCTGGGGATAGTGCTCGGGCAGGTACAGGCCGCCGTCGGGTGCCAGACCTTCGAGCAGGATTTCGCAAAAGCGGCGCTGGTTCGGATCGCCGCGGGTCGAGAGGTAGCGCATCAGTTCAGCTCTTCTTTGCGGATGCGGGTGATCGGACCCAGCACGGTCGGGAGTTGCTGCATCTCGGCCATGGCCTGGTTCATCTTCTGCTCCACGCAGTCGTGCGTGAGGATGATGAGGTCGGTCTGGTTCTCGCCTTCGCCAGCTTCGCGCTGCAACACGGCGTCGATGCTGATGCCCGCGTGCGCCAGGATGCCCGTGACCTTGGCCAGCACACCGGCCTCATCGGCCACGCGCAAGCGCAGGTAGTAACTCGTGACCACCTGGTCCATCGGCAGGATGGGCAGGTTGCTCATGGCGTCGGGCTGGAAGGCCAGATGCGGCACGCGGTTGAGCGGGTCGGCGGTGTGCAGTCGGGTGATGTCCACCAGGTCGGCCACCACGGCGCTGGCGGTGGGCTCGCTGCCCGCGCCCTTGCCGTAGTACAGCGTCGTGCCCACAGCGTCGGCTTGCACCACCACGGCGTTCATCGCGCCTTCGACATTGGCGATCAGGCGCTTGGACGGGATCAGGCACGGGTGCACGCGCAACTCAATGCCCGCTTGCGTGCGCTTGGAAATGCCCAGCAACTTGATGCGATAGCCGAGCTGCTCGGCGTAACGGATGTCTTGCGATTCCAGGCGGGTGATGCCCTCGACATGGGCCTTGTCGAACTGCACCGGCACGCCAAAGGCAATGGCGGACATGATGGTCGCTTTGTGCGCAGCATCCACACCTTCAATGTCGAAGGTCGGGTCGGCTTCGGCATAGCCCAAGCGCTGCGCTTCTTTCAGGACATCGGCAAAGGCCAACCCTTTGTCGCGCATCTCGGACAGGATGAAGTTCGTGGTGCCATTGATGATGCCTGCCACCCATTGGATGCGGTTGGCGGTCAAACCTTCGCGCAAGGCTTTGATGATGGGAATGCCCCCCGCCACAGCGGCCTCAAACGCCACCATCACGCCCTTTTGGTGCGCGGCCGCGAAAATCTCGGTGCCATGTACGGCCAACAAAGCCTTGTTGGCGGTCACCACATGCTTGCCCGCCGCAATGGCTTCGAGCACGAACTGCTTGGCCACGCCATAGCCACCGATGAGTTCGACCACGATGTCGATGTCCGGGTTGGCGATCACTTGGCGCGCATCGCTCACCACTTGGGCTTCGTTGCCCACGATGCTTTGCGCACGCGCCACATCGAGGTCGGCCACCATGGCGATGCGGATCGGACGGCCCGCACGGCGCTGGATCTCTTCCTGGTTACGACGCAGCACTTCGAACGTGCCGCCCCCGACGGTGCCCAGTCCCAACAGGCCAACTTGAATCGGTTTCATGTGTGTTGCTTCTTGCGGTAGTTTTCGAGAAATTTGGCAATGCGTCCGATGGCCTCACGCAGGTCTTCCTCGTGCGGCAAAAAGACGATGCGAAAGTGATCGGTCTCTGGCCAGTTGAAACCTGTGCCCTGCACCAGCATGACTTTGGTCTCTTGCAGCATCTCCAGGAAAAACGCCTGGTCGTCCTTGATGGGGTAGATCTGGGGATCGAGCCGAGGAAACATGTACAGCGCCGCCTGTGGCTTGACGCAACTCACGCCAGGAATGGCCGTGATGAGCGCGTGCGCCAGATCGCGCTGCTTGCGCAAACGCCCGCCTTCGCCCACCAAGTCGTTGATGCTCTGATAGCCACCCAACGCCGTCTGGATCGCCCACTGCCCTGGCACGTTGGCACACAGCCGCATGTTCGAGAGCATGTTCAAACCCTCGATGTAGTCACCGGCCGACTTCTTGTCGCCCGACACCACCATCCAACCCGCGCGGTAACCGCAAGAACGGTAACTCTTGGACAGCGAATTGAACGTCAGGGTCAACACATCTTCGCTCAGGCTGGCGATGGGGGTGTGCTGCACGTCGTCGTACAGCACTTTGTCATACACCTCGTCGGCAAAAATCACCAGTCCGTGCTCGCGCGCCAGCGCCACGATGTCCAGCAACAGCTCTTTCGAGTACAGCGCTCCCGTGGGGTTGTTGGGATTGATGACCACGATGCCCTTGGTGTTGGGCGTGATCTTGGCGCGGATGTCATTCAGATCCGGCATCCAACCATTGCTCTCGTCGCAAAGGTAGTGCACCGGCGTGCCGCCCGAGAGGCTCACCGCTGCGGTCCACAGGGGATAGTCGGGCGCCGGCAGCAACAGTTCGTCGCCATTGTTGAGCAAGGCGTTGGTGGCCATGACGATCAATTCGCTGGCCCCATTGCCCAAATAGATGTCGTCCAGGGTGACACCCTTGATGCCCTGCTTTTGCGTCTCGTGCATCACCGCCTTGCGCGCCGCAAAAATGCCCTTGCTGTCGGAGTAGCCGGCCGAGTTGGGCAGGTTGCGGATCATGTCCTGCTGAATTTCTTCAGGCGCATCGAAGCCAAACACGGCGAGGTTGCCAATGTTGAGCTTGATGATCTTCTGGCCTTCCTCCTCCATCTGACGCGCGCGATCCATGATCGGACCGCGGATGTCATAACAGACGTTGGCCAGTTTGGCGGATTTCTGGATCTTTTTCAAAGTCCCTCCGAGGGCGCTTCACGGGTGAAAACCTATAATTTGAACACAGTTCATCCCCCTCATTCCCCCGTGATCGGGGGCCTTGCCCATGAAGCTTCAACCCGACCGCATCGATGTGCCCGCGATCACCGCTTACGGGGCCGACTGGGTGGCCATTCAGGGACGTCCACACCGCAGCAGCGTCGTGCTCGCCAGCACTGGCGAGCAGTTTGACTGGCTTTGTTCGGATTTCGCGGACTTGACCCCCGAACACTTCGACGCCCTGCTGGCCTTGACCATCGAAATTCTGATCCTGGGTACAGGAGCGCAGCAGCGCTTTGTCCGGCCTTCCTGGCTGAGCGGTTTCATGCAGCGACGCATGGGGGTGGAGAGCATGGCCAACGATGCGGCTTGTCGCACCTACAACATCCTCGCGAGCGAAGGCCGCCGTGTGGCCATCGCATTGATCTTGCCGGGTGGCGCCCCAGAACCGGTCAGCGCCCCAGAGGCCTAACCGGCTGGTGAATGCAGTTAAAATGGCGTGTTGCCGTGGAGCAGCCCTCATCTGCTCCACCTGCCCATCCCTACACCGATTCCCTGCGCTATGGCCATCGTCGTCAACAAACTCTTGCCCGAATTCGAAGCCAATGCCACTGGCGGCGTGAAAGTGTCCAACACCTCTCACACGGGCCAGATCGTGGTGCTGTACTTCTATCCCAAAGACAACACGCCGGGCTGCACGACCGAAGCCATGCAGTTTCGTGACAAGTACAAAGATTTCGTCAAAGCCGGTGCCGTGGTGTTCGGCGTGTCGCGCGACAACATGAAATCGCACGACGACTTCAAGGCCAAGTTGGAGTTGCCTTTCGAGTTGATCGCCGACACCGAGGAAAAGATGTGCCACATGTTTGGCGTGGTCAAGAACAAGATCATGTACGGCAAAAAAGTCAAAGGCATTGAGCGCAGCACCTTCCTGGTCGGCTCGGACGGCGTCCTGCGCCAAGAGTGGCGCGGCCTGAAAGTCCCGGGGCATGTCGACGAAGTGCTGAAATCGGTGAAAGCGCTGAAGAAGGCGGGTGGCTGATTTCAGCAGCTTGCCGACCGTCGCAACTCGGTTATAGTGGGGCGCATGACGCAGCCCGTTGCGAATCAAAACCCCATCAAAGCCGCCTTGGCCTCCAGGCGGCTTTTTCACTTCTGGCGCATTCGTTTTCTCTCTCAAACAGGTTCATCTGCTCATGCCCTTGCCTCCTGCCCCGACCAAGCGCGCCACTTTGCTGCAAGCCAAATGGCTCGACGACCCAGCCAAGCCCCGAGCCGATCGCAAGCTCGGTGATGTTCAGAACGCAGAGCACGCGGCCTCTGCTGCAGTGATCGACGACTTCGACCGCAGCGGTGGTGGCGAGGTCCATGAGCCGGTGGCGATGATGGTTGAACCCACGTCGCGGGCCCGCTCCGACGAACGCACGCCCCCTGCACCCGCCGCCACACGCAGCAAAACCCGGCCACGCAAAACCAAACGAACCGGCGTGGCCAAGCTGTTCGTGCTGGACACCAACGTGTTGTTGCACGACCCGATGTGTCTGTTCCGTTTTGAGGAACACGACGTCTTTCTTCCCATGATCGTGCTGGAGGAGCTCGACAGTCACAAAAAGGGCATGACCGAAGTCGCGCGCAACGCGCGCCAGACCAGTCGCACCCTGGACGCCTTGGTGGCCACGCACGGTCCCGACATCACGTCGGGCATTTTGCTCAGCGGCACCGGCCACATCGAAGTCGGTGGCCGACTGTTTTTCCAGACGCAAGCGTTGGACATGAGTCTGCCCACCAGCTTGCCCCAGGGCAAAGCCGACAACCAGATCTTGGGCGTCGTCGAAGCCCTGCGCACGCTGCACCAGCCACGCGAGGTGGTGCTGGTGTCCAAGGACATCAACATGCGTGTCAAGGCGCGCGCGTTGGGGTTGGCGGCCGAGGACTACCAAAACGACAAGACGCTGGAAGATGGCGACTTGCTCTACTCGGGGGCCATGGCCCTGCCTGCGGACTTCTGGATCAAGCACAGCAAGTCGGTGGAGAGTTGGCAAAGCGGCAGTCACACCTTCTACCGACTCAGTGGCCCCATCGTGCCGGAGCTGCACATCAACCAGTTCGTCTACTTCGAAGCGCCGGGTGAGCCCAGCTTGTACGCCCGCGTGACCGAGATTCGTGGCAAGACGGTGGTCCTCAAAACCCTGAAGGATTTCGCCCACATCAAGAACGCGGTCTGGGGCGTGACCACGCGCAACCGCGAACAAAACTTCGCCATGAACCTGCTGACGGACCCGGAAATCGATTTCGTCACACTCACCGGCACAGCCGGCACCGGCAAGACCTTGATGGCGCTGGCCGCTGGCCTCACCCAAGTGCTCGACGATCGCCGTTACACGGAAATCATCATGACGCGCGCCACCGTGAGCGTCGGGGAAGACATCGGTTTCTTGCCGGGCACCGAAGAAGAAAAAATGGGCCCCTGGATGGGGGCGCTCGATGACAACTTGGAAGTGCTCGCCAAGACCGAGACCAGTGCCGGCGAATGGGGACGGGCCGCCACCAACGATTTGATCCGCAGCCGCATCAAGATCAAGAGCTTGAATTTCATGCGGGGGCGCACGTTCCTCAACAAGTACCTCATCATCGACGAGGCACAGAACCTGACCCCGAAGCAGATGAAGACGCTCATCACGCGGGCCGGCCCGGGCACGAAGATCGTCTGCATGGGCAACCTGGCACAGATCGACACACCCTACCTCACCGAAGGCTCATCGGGTCTGACCTACGCCGTGGATCGCTTCAAGGGCTGGGCCCACGGTGGCCACATCACCCTGGCACGCGGTGAGCGCTCGCGTCTGGCGGACTACGCCAGCGATGTGCTCTGAGCCTTAAAAATCGTCGCTGCCGTAACCGCTGGCCAAGCTCTCGAACTTGGTCAGCGGCTTGAGGAAGGCCAGCTTGACCGTACCGGTGGGGCCATTGCGCTGCTTGCCGATGATGACTTCGGCAATGCCAGGCTCCTTGGAGTCCTTGTTGTAATAGTCGTCGCGGTAGATGAACATGATGACGTCGGCATCCTGCTCAATCGCCCCCGACTCGCGCAAGTCACTCATCATGGGGCGCTTGTCCGTGCGCTGTTCGACGCTGCGGTTGAGCTGCGAGAGCGCGATCACGGGGCACTGCAGTTCCTTGGCCAGCATCTTCAGACCACGCGAGATCTCGCCCAGCTCGGTCGCTCGGTTCTCGCTGCTGTCGCTGCTCGATCCGCTCATCAGCTGCAAGTAATCCACCACGATCAGTCCGAGCTTGCCGCACTGACGCGCCAAACGCCGCGCATTGGCCCGCAGCTCACTCGGTGTCAAGCCCGGTGTCTCGTCGATGTGCAGCGAGACTTGGCGCAGCTTCTCGATGGCCTCCGTCAAGCGCGGCCACTCCTCGTCGGTGAGTTTGCCGGTGCGCAAATGGCCCTGATCGATGCGGCCGATCGAACCCACGATACGCACCGCCAACTGTGCCGCACCCATTTCCATCGAAAACACGGCCACCGGCAGACCTTCGTTGAGGGCGACGTGCTCGGCGATGTTGATGGCCAGCGCGGTCTTGCCCATCGAAGGACGCGCCGCCAGCACGATCAAGTCGCCGGATTGCATGCCTGACGTCATGCGGTCAAAGTCGTAAAACCCCGTCGGCACGCCTGTGATGTCGTTGGGGTTGTCGGCCATCTCCTGCACGCGGTCGAGCAAATCGACCACCAACTGCGGCATGGCCTGAAAGCCCTGCTTCATGCGCGAGCCTTCTTCGCCAATCTGGAAAATCTTTTGCTCGGCCTCATCCAGGATCTGCGCCACCGGGCGGCCCTGGGTGTTGAAAGCATTGGTGGCGATCTCGTCGCTGGCCGACACCAGCTTGCGCAGGATGGAGCGCTCGCGCACGATCTCGGCATAACGGCGAATGTTGCTGGCACTGGGCACGAACTGAGCAAGGGAGTTCAGATAGCCCAGCCCCCCCACCTCCTCGGCCTTGCCCAGGCTTTGCAAATGTTCGTAGACCGTGATGACATCGGCCGGACGCGAGGCATTGATCAGGGCCGCCACAGCGGCATACACCTGACGGTGCTCGTAGCGGTAGAAATCGCTGTCCACCAGCAAATCGGCCACGCGATCCCAGGCGCCGTTGTCCAGCAACAAGCCACCCAGCACGCTCGATTCGGCCTCGATGGAATGCGGCGGAATGCGCAGCTGGGCGATTTGCGGATCGGGCGAAAAGCCCTCTTCAAGATCAGAGAGGATGGCGGACATGGGCTTCAGTTTCTGTGTGCATCCATGTTAGAGGCAATTACGCCCCACACCAGTGGATAAACCTGTGCATGACGCGTGGATGAGCACGGGAAAAGGCGGGATAAAAAGTGAAAAAGCCGCTCAGAGAGCGGCTTTTGTCAGCGTTGAGGCGCTGGGCGGATTAGGCGGTTTCGCCGTAGACCGCCACCGTGATGTCAACCACCACGTCGGTGTGCAACGCCACCTGAACGGTGCTGTCACCCACGACCTTGATGGGACCATTGGGCATGCGCACCTGGGCCTTGTTCACGGCGAAGCCGGTCTTGGTCAGTTCTTCGGCGATGTCGAAGTTGGTGACCGAACCGAACAGGCGTCCGTCCACACCAGCCTTCTGGGTCAGCTTGACGGTGGTGCCTGTCAGTTTTTCGCCTTGGGCCTGAGCAGCAGCCAGCTTTTCGGCCGCAGCTTTTTCAAGCTCGGCGCGACGGGCTTCAAACTCCTGGATGGCCGCCTCGGTGGCACGGCGTGCACGACCCGAGGGGATCAGGAAGTTGCGGGCGTAACCGTCCTTGACTTTGACGACATCGCCCAGATTGCCGAGGTTCACGACCTTGTCGAGCAGAATGATTTGCATGGTCGTCTCTCCTTAGATCTTGTGCTGATCGGTGTAGGGCAACATGGCCAGGAAGCGCGCACGCTTGATGGCGGTGTTGAGCTGGCGCTGGTAAATGGCGCGCGTGCCGGTCAGGCGGGCCGGAATGATCTTGCCGTTTTCGGCGATGAAGTCACGCAGGGTGTCGACATCCTTGTAATCGATCTCTTCCACACCTGCGACCGTGAAGCGGCAGAAACGCTTGCGCTTGAACAGCAAGGATTGGGAATTGCGCTTGGGGCGCTTGTCTTTGTTGAATTTCTTGAACGTGGCCATGTGCTGGGCCTCCTACGATGAAATGAGCTGGAAATCCTGAATGTGAAACACAAGGAGCTTGCTGTTGCGGGGGCTGGCAATGAAGCCGGTGAATTGCCACACACTGCCCAGGGCCTGTGAATGCAAGCGCTCGGCTTGCGTACCCAGTGCCAGGGCGCGGATGTGGGCTTTGACCTCTCGGGGCTGTCCCATCTCATCGATGCGCGACGCGTGTTCGAGTCGCAGATCCAGAGCTGGCAGTCCCGCTGGGGTGTATCGCAGTGGGGAAACCTCAACGATCACCGCTTGCAGGTCAAGGCGATTCACACCTCCGCCATCAGCCTCAAGCCGAAAACTCGGCCTGTTGTGCCTTGCGGGCCTCTTCGCGTTCGACCGTCTTCATCATCAGCGAAGCACCCGTTTCGGCCTTCTTCTTCAGAACGGTCATGTGACGCAACACGGCGTCGTTGAACTTGAACGCATGCTCCAGCTCGGCCATGACCGGCTGGCTGGCTTCGATGTTCATGCAGATGTAGTGGGCTTTGGCCAGCTTGTTGATCATGTAGGCCAGTTGACGGCGGCCCCAATCCTCAACGCGGTGAATGGCACCACCGCCAGCGGTGATCATGCCCTTGTAACGTTCCAGCATGGCCGGAACCTGCTCGCTTTGATCCGGATGGATCAGCAGGACGATTTCATAATGACGCATGGACTCTCCTTTTGGATGAAAGCTGCCCGCAGCGTCGGTTGCGGTGCAGCAAGGCGGAAAACCGTGCATTATAGCTTCTTGAGCCGACCGTCGATCAGACTCACCAGCACCCCGCTGCTCAGCCCCAGACCCACCCCAAACAGGCCGGCGCACACGGGGTCGAGCCCCCACCACAAGGTCTGCAGCGGATGGAGCCCCAAGGCCGTCTGAACCAAAGGGTGGTTGATGGCGATGTAGTAAGCCGCAATCGCCAGACCCGAGGTCATCGCCACCACCGCGCCCGAGCGACGCATACCGGGCCAATACAGCCCCAGCAGCAAAACTGGGAAAAACGTGGCCGCTGCCAACGAGAACGCGCAGGTCACCCAAAACAAGATGTTGACCGGTCGATTGGTGGCAATCCAGGCCGCCAGCAAGGCCACCACCATCAGCAGGATTTTTGACAACATCACCTGCCGCAGGGGTGGTGCGCGCGAGCCACTGGCATGGAAGTACAAGTCTTGCGACAGCGCGTTCGAGATCGTCAGCAACAAACCATCGGCCGTCGACAGCGCCGCCGCCAAGGCCCCAGCCGCAATCAGTCCGGTCAGCACTGCTGGAATCTGAACGATCTCGGTCACGGCCAGGGTCAGGTAGTCGCTGAAGAAATGTACGTCGGCGTACTGCACGATGCCATCGCGGTTGTGATCGGTGATCTCCAACATGGCCAGTTTGCGCTGGGTCAAACGATGCGCCCAGTCCGGCAGCTGATCGAGGTGAGCCCCCACCAGTTCGGTCAGCACTGCCGACTTGATGAGCACGGCCAGGGAAGACGCGCACAGATACACCAAGACAATGAAAAACAGCGCCCAGACAATGGAGCGTTGTGCCTCGTGGGGCGTGGGGGGCGTGTACGAGCGCACCAGCACATGTGGCAAAGCGGCTGTCCCCAGCACCAGGCACAGCACCAGTGCCAGCGTGTTGAACCAACCTTGATTGAGCCCCTGCTGTCCCGGCGTTTCAAATCCGATGGGACGCCCCATCGCTTGCAACAACCGTTCCTGCTCCTGCCGCCAGCTTTCCACCAGGCGTTCCACGCCAGGCTCGCGCCAAGCGGGCAGTGACTCCAACTTCTGCACCTCCCGCAAAGACTGGTTCTCGGCCTTGGCGCGGGCGATCTGGCGCGCAATGGTGGCGCGCTCGATTTCGCGCGAGTGCACCGGATCGGCCATCTTGGTTTCCAGCTCGCGCAGACGTTGGGCCATCACTTCGCGCGTGGCCCGCTCAGCGGGATCGGCTTCCACCACCTGGATGCGCGCCTGCATCTCCTGCAAGGACTGTGAGGCGGCGATCGCAATCACCGGATGGCCTTGGGTTTTCCAGGAAACGGCCACGGCCAGCGCCAGCATCGACACAACGATGACCACGCACTGCACCACCTGCGTCCAGGTCACAGCGCGCATGCCGCCCAGAAACGAGCACAGCAAAATGCCGCCCAGCGCCATGAACACGCCCAGCTCGAAGGTCAGCCCCGAAAGCATGGAGGCCACCAGACCGACGCCATAAATTTGCGCCACCAGATACACGCTGGAGCACAGCACCGCTCCCCAGGCCGCGATCCAGCGCACAGCAGAGCTGTTGAAGCGTTGCCCCAGCAATTGGGCCAAGGTGATGGTGGACGACGCATTGAGCTTGTGGGCGAACAACAAGCCGAGCAGACAAAACCCGCCGGTCCAGCCCAGGATGTAGGCCAGCCCACCCGGATGCACACCATCTCCGACAAACCCATCGGCCACCAACAAACCCGTCAGACCGATGAAGGATGCGGCCGACATCCAGTCGGCGGCGGTGGCCATGCCGTTGAACGGCGCGGGGATACGCCGTCCAGCGACGTAGTACTCGTTGTAGCTGGAGGTTCGACACAGCAGGCCAATCACCGCATAGCCGACGATCGAGGCCATGAGGAAAAAACCATTCACCCAGGACTTGGGGACGCCAAACAAATCGGCCAGCCACATGGCCACCGTCAGCACGGTGATCAAAATCAGCGTGTGGATGACCACGCGCCACCGCGAGGTCCTAAGCGTCATGATTCCCTCGCGACGGTGAGCGAATCACCCAGGCCATGAGCAGCCAGTACAACACGGGCACGGCCTGCGCGACCAACCAAAAATGCAGCAAGGTGGCATCGGGCCAATGCCAGGCCATCAACAGGGCCCCCACCGTCAGGACGGCCCACATCAAAACACCCCACCCCAGGCGCTGCCCCTGCACGGGCGGCGGACCGCTGCGTGCCCTATCCCCGGCTTGGGCCGGGATGTCTTGCTGAGACGGGAAAGGATCGTGGCTCACAAAGCGAGTTGTATCAGCCAACGTCGGTCTGCCACCTCCGGATTGGCCCGAAGGTGGCGCCCGCCGCTCAAGCCAGCGATTTCCAAGTCTCGATCACGCTGTCCGGATTGAGCGAGATCGAGCTGATGCCGCGATCGGCCAACCAGTGCGCGAAGTCTGGATGGTCACTGGGGCCCTGACCACAGATGCCAATGTACTTGCCCTGTGCACGGCAAGCCTCGATGGCCTTGGCAATCAGGGCCTCCACCGCCGGGTCGCGCTCATCGAAATCAGCGGCCAACAACTCCAACCCCGAATCGCGGTCCAGCCCCAACGTCAGTTGGGTCAGGTCGTTGGAGCCGATCGAGAAGCCGTCGAAGAATTCGAGGAACTGTTCGGCCAGGATGGCGTTGCTGGGCACCTCGCACATCATGATGAGCTTGAGGTCGTTCTCGCCCCGGCGCAGACCGTGCGAAGCCAGCAACTCGGTCACGCGACGGGCCTGCCCCAGGGTGCGCACGAAAGGCACCATCACCTGCACATTGGTCAGCCCCATGTCCTCGCGCACCCGGCGCATGGCCTCGCACTCCATGGCAAAGGCTTTGCCGAAGTCCTCGCTGATGTAGCGCGCGGCGCCGCGGAAACCGAGCATCGGGTTCTCTTCTTCTGGCTCATAACGGCTGCCACCGATGAGCTTGCGGTATTCGTTGCTCTTGAAATCGGACAAACGCACGATGACGGGCTTGGGCCAGAACGCCGCCGCGATGGTCGCCACGCCTTCGGCCACCTTGTCGACGTAAAACGCCTTCGGCGAAGCATGGCCCCGCGCCACCGACTCGACCGCCTTCTTCAGGTCGGCATCGACATTGGGGTAGTCGAGGATGGCCTTGGGATGCACGCCGATGTTGTTGTTGATGATGAACTCCAGACGTGCCAGACCCACGCCCTCATTGGGCAACTGGGCAAAGTCGAAGGCGAGCTGGGGGTTGCCCACGTTCATCATGATCTTGGTTTTGATGGCGGGCATCTCGCCGCGCTGCACCTCGGTCACTTCGGTCTCCAACAGACCGTCGTAGATGAAGCCGGTGTCACCTTCGGCGCAACTCACCGTCACGAGCGTGCCGTCGGTCAGTGTGTCGGTGGCGTTGCCGCAACCCACGACGGCTGGGATGCCGAGCTCACGCGCGATGATGGCCGCGTGGCACGTGCGGCCGCCGCGGTTGGTGACGATGGCGCTGGCACGCTTCATCACGGGCTCCCAGTTCGGATCGGTCATGTCGGTCACCAACACATCGCCCGGCTGCACCTTGTCCATTTCGCTGATGTTGTGGACCAGACGCACCGGACCCGTGCCGATCTTCTGACCGATGGCACGGCCTTCGGCCAGCACCGGCCCCTTGCCCTTGAGCTTGTAGCGCAACTCAGCCTGGCCCTTGGCCTGGCTCTTCACCGTCTCGGGACGGGCTTGGAGGATGTAGAGCTGGCCGTCGGTGCCGTCCTTGCCCCACTCGATGTCCATCGGACGGCCATAGTGCTGCTCGATCACCAGCGCGTAACGCGCCAGTTGCATCACGTCGTCATCGGTCAGCGAGTAACGGTTGCGCTGCTCGGTGGGCACATCGACCGTTTGCACCAACTTGCCGCTGTCGGCTTTTTCTTCGGCGGTGGCAAAACGCATCATGATGAGCTTGGAACCCAAATTGCGACGGATCAGGGCCTTCTTGCCGGCGCGCAGCATCGGCTTGTGCACATAGAACTCGTCCGGGTTGACGGCCCCTTGCACCACCGTCTCGCCCAAGCCGTAACTCGAGGTGATGAAGACCGCGTCCTCAAAACCGGATTCGGTGTCGATGGTGAACATCACACCCGCCGCGCCCAGGTCCGAGCGCACCATGCGCTGCACGCCCGCCGACAGCGCCACCTCGTGGTGGGCAAAGCCCTTGTGCACGCGGTAGCTGATGGCGCGGTCGTTGTAGAGGGAGGCAAACACCTCCTTCATCTTGTGCAGCACCTCGTCGATGCCCACCACGTTCAAAAACGTCTCTTGCTGTCCTGCGAACGAGGCGTCGGGCAGGTCTTCGGCCGTGGCCGAAGAGCGCACGGCGAACGAAGCCGCCGCATGGCCGCCTTGCAATTGGGCGAAGGCCTCGCGGATGGCCTGCTCTAAATCGGAGGGAAAAGGTTGGGCCTCGACCATGGCGCGGATCTCGGCCCCCGCTTCGGCCAGGGCACGCACGTCTTCGGTGTCGAGGGCGGCCAAGCGCTGGTTGATCTTGTCGGCCAGTCCGCCGTGCGCCAAGAAAGCGCGAAAGGCATGGGCCGTGGTGGCAAAACCCGTGGGCACGCGCACGCCCTCGGGCAATTGGGAGATCATCTCGCCGAGGCTGGCGTTCTTGCCCCCCACGGTCTCGACATCGCTCATGCGCAAGTGCTCGAACGGCACCACCAAGGCGTCGGGTTTAAAAAGTGCAGACATTGCAAAGCTCCAGAAGTTGAAACTGGGATACCGTCACCGCCCGGCGGCTTTGTCGTTGTTCGAATGGACCGGAAAAGGCTCGGGTGAAATTCGGATAATGGGCGAATTGTAGGTGTGCGCCCCACTCACGACTTGCACCACAGCAGTGCCTGTGGACGCGCTTTGACGGAAAGTTTTTTCATGCCCAATCCCTCGGTTTTCTTCATCTCAGATGGCACAGGCATCACCGCCGAAACCTTTGGCAACGCCATCCTCGCCCAGTTCGAGCTGAAGTTTCGCCACATCCGCCTGCCCTTCATCGATTCGGTGGACAAGGCCCATCAGGCCGTGCGTCAGATCAACCACACGGCCGAGATTGAGGGGCGTCGCCCGGTGGTCTTCACCACTTTGGTCAACACGGAGGTCCTGGAAGTGATTCAGCAAGGCTGCAAAGGCATGCTGCTGGACATGTTCGGCACCTTTGTGACGCCGCTGGAAGCGGAGCTGGGCGTCAAGTCCAATCACCGCATCGGACGTTTTTCGGACGCCAGCAAGAGCCAGGAGTACCACGACCGCATCGAGGCCATCAACTTCAGCCTGGCGCACGACGACGGTCAGCTCAACCGCGACCTGGAAATCGCCGACGTGATCCTGGTCGGCGTGAGTCGCAGCGGCAAGACCCCCACCAGCTTGTACTTGGCCATGCAGCACGGCCTCAAGGCCGCCAACTACCCACTGATCCCGGAAGACTTCGAACGGCGACAGTTGCCCGTGGCACTCCAACCGCACCGCAAGAAAGTGTTTGGCCTGACCATCGATCCGCTGCGGTTGAGCGAAATTCGCAATGAGCGCCGGCCGAACTCGCGCTACGCCAGCCTGGAGAATTGTCGCTACGAGGTGTCAGAGGCCGAAGCCATGATGCGTCGCGCCGGCATCCGTTGGCTCTCGACCACCCACAAAAGCATTGAAGAGATCGCCACCACCATCCTGCAGGAAGTCAGTCCGCAGCGACTCATTTACTGACGACGCGGGCGACGACGCCCGCGAGGATCACAGACCGATGGCGGCCAGGCCTGCACGCGCGATCTGCGCGTCTTCATTGGATTTGACGCCACTCACCCCCACGGCGCCGATGCACTGCCCGTCCTTCATGGCTGGCACACCGCCTTCGAGCATGCCCTCGATGGCCGGCGCGCTCAGGAACGAATAGCGACCACCGTTGATGACGTCCTCATAGACCTTGCTCTCGCGACGACCCAGCGCCGCCGTGTGGGCCTTGGCCGGTGCGATGTGGGCCGAGATCGCGGGGGCGCCATCCAGGCGCTGCAGACCCAGCAAGTGACCGCCATCGTCGACCACGGCGATGGTGACCGCCCACTGGTTTTTCAGGGCTTCTTGTTCGGCGGCTTGCAAGATGGCTTTGACGTCGGCGGCTTCGAGAACGTGTTTGGTTTTCATGGTGTTTTCACTGCGAGGGGTTGAAAGGTGCGCAAGCATACCCATTTGCCACTCAGCCTTTACGCTGGCGCACACAAAAGAAACCTCACAAAAAGTCAGAAATCACGCACCGACGGCGAGCCCCTAGAATCTGTTGCTGACTGCATGTGCAGTCTTGCTTGGAGATCGTGACATGAGCGAACACATCCAGACCTATGACTACGACCTCGGCTCTGCGGTCGATCGCAACCGGGTTCTTCGCAACACCTATTGGCTGCTGGCCCTGAGCCTGCTGCCCACCGTGCTGGGCGCCTGGATCGGCGTGGCCACGGGCTTGAGCTACGCCCTGTCCGGTGGACTCGGGCTCATCCTGTTCCTGGCGGGCGCTTTTGGTTTCATCTACGCCATTGAGCGCACCAAAGACAGCGCCAAGGGCGTCTACGTGTTGCTGGGCTTCACCTTCTTCATGGGCCTGATGCTCTCGCGCCTGATCGCCATGGTGCTGGGTTTCAAGAACGGCGCTGAGCTGGTGATGACCGCCTTCGGGGGTACCGCTGGCGTGTTCTTCTGCATGGCCAGCCTGGCCACCGTCATCAAGCGCGATCTGTCGGGCATGGGCAAGTGGCTGATGGTGGGCGCCATCGTGCTGATGGTGGGCAGCCTCATCAACGTGTTTGTGGGCTCCTCCACCGGCATGCTGGTGATCTCGATGCTGTCGATCGGCATTTTCAGCGCCTTCATGCTCTACGACGTCAAGCAAGTCATTGATGGCGGTGAAACCAACTACATCAGCGCCACGCTGACGCTGTATCTGGACATCATCAACGTCTTCCAAAGCCTGCTGGCCTTGCTGGGCGTGTTGGGCGGCGAGCGCGATTGAGCGTCTTGCTTCAAACCGGCGCCTCAGAGCGCCCGGCACAAGGGCTCCTCACGGAGCCCTTTTTTCATGCGGGGTCGAGATCAAACACCGCCATGCTCTCCACATGGGCGGTGTGCGGGAACATGTTGACCACCCCTGCCGCTGTGCAACGGTAGCCCGCCTGATGCACCAGCAAACCCGCGTCGCGGGCCAAGGTGGACGGGTTGCAACTCACATAGACGATGCGTTGGGGGGGTAACCAACCTTGACGCAGTTCGGGCTGCTGGTGCAAATCGGCCAGCGCCTTGACCAAGGCAAACGCCCCCTCGCGGGGTGGATCGACCAACCAGCGATCGGCCACGCCATCCTGACGCAACAGGTCGGGCGTCATCTCAAACAAATTACGTGCCACGAACTCGGTCGGCGCCAAAGGCAGGTTTCGCCCCTGGCTGTTGACGACCAGATTCTCACGGGAGCGCGCCACCAGCGCCTCGCTGCCCTCGATGCCGAGCACCGTGGCAGCTTGGGTCGCCAGCGGCAAGGTGAAGTTACCCAGACCACAGAACCAGTCGATCACCCGCTCGTGCGCTTGCACGTCGAGCAAACGCAGGGCCCGCGTCACCAGCACGCGGTTGATGAAGGGATTGACCTGCGTGAAGTCGGTCGGCCGAAACGGCATGCGAATACCAAACTCGGGCAACGCGTAGGACAGGGCATCGCCCTCATCGTCGAGCCGATGCACCGTGTCGGGGCCTTTGGCTTGCAACCACCATTGCACGCCATGGTGCCGTCCGAAATCGCGCAGGGCTTGCAGATCGGACGCACTCAGTGGCTCCAGGTGTCGCAGCACCAACGCAGTCACTGTGTCACCACAGGCCAATTCGATTTGCGGGCAGGTGTCACGGGCTTGCAGCCCTGCCATCAACCCGCGCAGAGGCAACAACAGCGCGTCGACATGAGGCGGCAAGATCGGGCAAGTTTGCATGTCGGCCACGTAGCGACTCTTGCGCTCATGAAAGCCCACCAGCACCACGCCTTTCTTGGCCACGTAGCGCACGGACAAGCGCGCACGGTAGCGATAGCCCCATACGGGTCCCTGGATCGGACGCAGCACGCGCTCGGGCCGCACTTTGCCCAGATGCCACAGGTTGTCTTCCAGCGCACGCTGCTTGACCGCCACCTGGGCCACGGCGTCGAGGTGCTGCATCTTGCAACCGCCGCACGCGCCCGCATGCAGACCGAAGTGCGGGCAACGCGGCTGCACGCGTAGAGCAGACTCACGCAACACCTCGGTCAGCGAGCCCTGCTCCCAGTTGTTTTTCTTGCGATGGATGTTGGCACGCACCACCTCCAGCGGTAACGCCCCATCGACGAAGACCACCTTGCCGTCATCGCGATGCGCCACGCCCTGAGCGTCCAGGTCCATCGACTCGATGTGCAAGGCGCCCGTCGGCCAGACGGGTTCGTTGTGCGATTCGCTCATCAGTTGGCCGGCAGGTAACGTGAGGGATCGACCGGCTTGCCCTGCCGGCGGATTTCAAAATGCAGCTTCACCTGATCGGCGTCGCTGTTGCCCATCTCAGCGATCTTTTGACCGCGCTTGATGGCTTGGTCTTCCTTGACCAACAAGCTCTGGTTGTGGGCGTAGGCGGTCAAGTAGGTGTTGTTGTGCTTGAGGATGATGAGATTGCCATAGCCACGCAAGCCCGAACCGGCATACACCACCTTGCCATCGGCCGCAGCAAAGACGGGGTCACCGGCCTTGCCCGCGATGTCGAGCCCCTTGTTTTTGTTCTCGTCAAAGCCGGCGATCACCTGACCGCGCGTGGGCCACTGAAAACTCAAACCCTCTTCCGCCACCGCCTCGGCGGGCGCAGCCGGTGGCGGCGTTGTCGGTGCCGGTGTCGTGCTGGCGGGTGCCGCAGGCGAAGCCTGCACGGCCCCCGAACTCACGGGACGCACCACCACGGCGGTGTCGCCCGCCGGTGGTGATACGCGCAGCACCTGGCCGGTCTCGATCACGTTGGGGTTGTCCAGGCTGTTCCAGCGCGCCAGGTCCCGCCAGCTCTGGCCATGGTCCATGCCAATGCGGATCAGGGTGTCACCCGGCTTGACGGTGTAGAAGCCGGGTTTGCCAGCGTTTTCAGCGCCCGGCAGCGCCTTGGTTTGCACGCGCGCCGAACCGCTCAAACTGCGGTCCTCCACCGGCGGCGGCAAGCGTCCTTTGCTGGCACAGGCCGCCAGCAACAGCACCAGCACGCCGGTCAGCGCGCTGCGGTTTCCAACACGCAACATCCTCGGTTTCTCCTCGCATCAGGCGATGCCGGATTTTAGGGGCACGAAGTGCACCGCCTCGAGCAAGGTCTGTTGCAAACCTTGTGGCGTTTTATCGATCACCACCAAGGCCTGCTGCCCAGTGCTCGTCTGCATGGGAGCCACGATGCGCCCCCCTGTCGCGAGCTGCTCGATCCAGGCCTGTGGAATGGCCTCGCCCCCAGCCGCAGCGATGATGGCGCTGTAGGGGGCACCCTTGGCGTAACCCACCATGCCGTCACCAAACATCACATGGACATTGGGCAGGCGCAAGGGGCGAAGGTTCTCGCGCGCCTTGTCGTGCAAGCCACGCAGACGCTCGATGCTGTAGACCTCACGCGCCACCAGCGACAACACCGCAGCCTGGTAACCGCAGCCGGTGCCAATCTCCAGCACCCGGCCCAGCGGTTGCCCCTGCAGCGCCATCGGGGCCTGACGCAGCAAGGCAATCATGCGCGCCACCACATTGGGCTTGGAGATGGTTTGCCCCAAACCGATGGGCAGGCTGGTGTCTTCGTAAGCCTGGTTGATGAGCGCACTGTCGACAAAACGGTGGCGCTCAATGCGGCCCATGGCCTCCAGCACCACCGCGTCCTCAATGCCTTGCGCCGCCAGTTTTTGCACCATGCGCGCGCGCACCGCCGAAGAGTCCAAGCCCATGCCCGTGGGACTGGCGATGGGGGTTGCAGCCGCTCGCACCGCGGACTGGGGGGTGACCAGGCGTTTCGCCGTCGGCGCTGTCGCGGGTTTGTCCGGCGTCTTCGCGTCAAGCTGCACGGGGAAACCGGGGCGCTTCTTCATGCCTCCAGTTCCCGCAGCCGTTGGTGCCACTTCGGCAAGGCAGCATGCTCGGTCAAATCCACATGCAAGGGTGTCACCGAGACATGGCCCTCGAAAGTGGCGTGGAAGTCGGTGCCGTCGCTGTCGTCCTTGGCCGCGCCGGCACTGCCGATCCAGTACATGGTTTCGCCGCGTGGGCTGATCTGCGTGATGACGCGCTCGGCAGCATGACGGCGGCCCAGCCGAGTCACGCGCCAGGGCTTGATCGCATTCGCGGGACGGTTCGGGATGTTCACATTGAGCAGCCACGGGCGTTGCGGCGCGTCCGGCTGCGCCAGCAGCTGCTGAACCAATCGGCGCGCTTGCTCGGCGGCGACGTCCAGATGCCCCCAGCCCTTCTCGACCTGCGAGAACGCGATGGCGGGAATGCCGAACAGATAACCTTCCATCGCAGCCCCGACGGTGCCGGAGTAAATCGTGTCGTCGCCCATGTTGGCACCGTTGTTGATGCCCGAGACCACCAGATCGGGCACATAGCCCAACAAACCGGTCAAGGCAATGTGCACACAATCGGCGGGCGTGCCGTTGACGTATCGGAATCCGTTCGACGCCTGATGCACATACAGCGGCGAATGCAAGGTCAGCGCATTCGATTTGGCGCTGTTGTTGTGCTCGGGTGCGACCACTTCCACCTGTCCGAGATCTTGCAGCGCTTCATACAGCGCCACGATGCCCGGGGCCTGGTATCCATCGTCGTTGGAAAGGAGAATTTTCATATCGTTGCGCGCCGTGAACGATTGTAGGTGGGCGAAAAAAAACCCCGAGTGCACACACTCGGGGTTGGGTCTTGGGGTGGCTGATGGGACTCGAACCCACGACGACAGGAATCACAATCCTGGACTCTACCAACTGAGCTACAGCCACCGCGAAGGGGGCATTATAGCGGAGCGACTTTGCTCTCCACCTTGAGTTTTTCTTTGAGGTGACGGTAATAGGCCAGTGCTTCGGCCGAGGCCCACCACTGGGCATATTGGGCCTGCTCACGCGAGCGGTCCTTGCCTTGGCTGCCGTCACGCGGCAAGACCTGCTCGACCTTGACCACGGCATAGCCACGGGCGCCGAGATCGACGCCCACCCAGGCTGGCAACTGCTGGGCATCGGCCCGCAAGGCAGCTTCCATCACGGCCGTCGGAAGCTCTTGGGTTTGCTCGCGTGAAATCACCACCGCAGCCGCCAGCTTGGCGGACTCTGGTTGTGTCTTCCAGGCTTGGAGTCGGGCCTGGCCCTCTTCGCGTGCGCGACGCGCGGCCAACTCTTGGATGACCTGTTGACGCACACGGTCCTTGACAGCCTCCAGCGGCAAAGTGCGCGCCGGGCTGTGACGCACCACACGTGCCGCCACCAATTGGCTGGGACCCACCTCAATGGCCTCGGTGTTGCGTTGCTTCTCGATGGCATCGGCCGAGAACAAGGCCGACAACAGCTTCGGGTTGTTCAAGGGCGCGGGCAAGGGTGTGGCCTCGGCATCACGCCCGACCCCGTTGAGGCGTCGCACCTCCAGCTTGAGCTTGTCCGCCACAGGCGCCAGGCTGTCGGACTGCTCATAAACCAGGTTGGTGAAGGTCTCGGCCAGCTCCGCAAACTTGCGCTGCGCCAGCTGACGGCGGGCATCGACTTCCAGACTCGCACGCGAAGCCTCAAAGCTCTTGCCCTGGGGCAAACGCACATCGGTCAAACGCAGGATGTGATAGCCGAACTCGGTCTCCACCACATCGCTGACCTCGCCCTTCTTCAAAGCAAACGCCACGTTTTCGAAGGGCTTGACCATGGCGCCACGGGCGAAGAAATCGAGATCGCCACCGCGTGTGGCCGAACCTGGATCCTGCGAGTGCTTGCGAGCCAACTCCGCGAACTTATCCGGCGACTGGCGCAACTGCGCCAACAGCTCCTCGGCCTTGGCTTTGGCCTGCTGGCGCTGTGCCGCTGGCGCATTGGCTTCAGCGGCGATGAGGATGTGACTGACACGACGCTCTTCCTGCGCCGCCAAACGCGCCTGGTTTTGCTCGTAAAAACTGCGCAACTCAGCTTCGGGCACAACGATGCCCTTTTGCACGCTGGCCAGGTCCAACATCACGTAATCGATGTCGACCCGCTCGGGCGACACAAACGCCTCGCTGTGCTTTTGGTAATAGGCCTGCAACTCGTCCTGCGACGGCTGGATCTGCGACGCAAAGTCGCGGGCGTCGAAACGCGCCACACGCACCTGCCGGCGCTCATAGAACGCGCGCAACGTGACATCGGCCAAAGCAGCAGGTGCAAAGCTGCCCTGCCCCACGCCAGCCAGCACTTGGCGGGCTGCCAGTTCACTGCGCACGCGCGCTTCAAACATCTCGGGGGTCATGCCCTGACCCGCCAGCAACTGGCGATAGCGCTCGACATCGAGCGTGCCATCGGGGCGTCGCAAGGCGGCAATGTTGCTGTCTTGCTGCAGTTCGCTGGCCAGCCGCTGATCGCTCACACTCAGCCGCAGTTGGCCCGCAGCCGCTTGCCACACGCGTTCGCGGACCAAACGCTCCAGCGTGGCCTGACGCGCTTCGGGTGTGTCGAACATCTTGAGATCCACACCGGGGGCGGATGCGCGCATGCGCTCGACCTGTTGACGGTGCGCGTTGTCCCAATCGGCCTGGCTGATTTCATGTCCATCGACTTTGGCCACGGTCGTCCCCTTGTCGGCGAAGCGGCTGTAACCCTCGATACCAAACAACACAAACGACGGGAAGATCAGCAGAAACAAGATGAACTGCATGATCCGGGTGTGCCGACGGACGAAATCAAACATGCAAAACTCCGGGATCAAAAATCAAAAAAGGCGAACGGGGTGTGTTCGCCTTTGCTCGGGGTGGTGGGTGCTGAGGGGCTCGAACCCCCGACCTACGCCTTGTAAGGGCGCCGCTCTACCAACTGAGCTAAGCACCCCGCCTTGTGGTGATCAGTTCAAGGCGTCCTTGAGCGCCTTGCCCGGACGGAACTTGGGCACCTTGGCTGCCTTGATTTTGATGGTGGCGCCAGTGCGGGGGTTGCGGCCCGAGCGAGCTGCACGCTTGGTCACAGCAAAGGTACCAAAGCCCACGAGGGATACGCTGCCGCCCTTCTTCAGGGTGGTCTTCACGGCGCCAATGGTGGCTTCCAATGCACGGGTGGCAGCAGCCTTGGAAATGTCGGCTTGCTTGGCAATGTGCTCAATCAGTTCGGTCTTGTTCACAAAAAATCCCCTCTCGATGAGATTGGTGTTGATCGGAATTCTCATGCCGTGGTGCCTGGCGCGAAGAAAAAATTTCTCGCCATGGTTGCATCTGCAACGGGCCATCGGGCAAGGAGCAGCATTAGAGCCAAGGGCCTGTTGGGTGTCAAGCAAGCCGGCGCCAGTGCTGAACGCGGGGCGGATTCTAGACCGATTTGAGCAACGTCTCTGCCGGGCGCGGCAGAAATATTGACCGAACTCACGGCATGTTTCACAAGGCCTCGGCGATCGCGCGTCCGAGGTCAGCGGTGCTGGCTGTGCCACCGATGTCGGGCGTGCGGGGTGCACCACTGGCGGGATCGAGCACCTGTTCAATCGCAGACAAGATGGCGTCGTGCGCCGCTTTGTGCCCGAGAAACTCCAGCATCATGGCGCCGCACCAAATTTGACCAATCGGATTGGCAATGCCTTGACCCGCGATGTCGGGCGCCGAACCATGCACGGGCTCAAACAGCGAGGGGTGCGTGCGATCGGGGTTGAGGTTGGCGCTGGGCGCAATGCCGATGGTGCCCGTGCAAGCCGGCCCGAGGTCGCTCAAGATGTCGCCGAACAGGTTGCTCGCCACCACCACATCAAAGAAGTCCGGGCGCTGCACGAAATGCGCGGTCAGGATGTCGATGTGGAATTTGTCCAGCCGCACCTCGGGGTAGGCCCGGGCCATCTCGGCCACGCGCTCGTCCCAATACGGCATGGTGATGGCGATGCCATTCGATTTGGTGGCGCTGGTGAGGTGCTTCTTCGGTCTGGACTGCGCCAGCTCAAAGGCGAATTGGAGCACCCGATCCACGCCCACGCGGGACATCACCGTCTCTTGCATCACGATCTCGCGCGGTGTGCCCGCGTACATGCGTCCGCCAATGCTCGAGTATTCACCCTCGGTGTTCTCGCGCACGATGTACATGTCGATCTCGCCCGGCGCGCGGGGGCTGCCATCCTTGCGCACCACTGGCGCCACGATGCCCGGCATCAAACGCGCGGGACGCAGGTTGATGTACTGATCGAACTCGCGCCGAAACATCAGCAGCGAACCCCACAGCGAAATGTGATCGGGCACCTTGTCTGGCCAACCCACCGCGCCAAAGAAGATGGCATCGTGCCCACCGATCTGGTCTTTCCAGTCATCGGGCAGCATCTTGCCGTGACGTTCGAAATAGTCGCAGCTGGAAAAATCGAAATAGTCGAAATGGAGATCGATGCCAAAGCGACGCGCGGCGGCATCGAGCACGCGCAGCCCCTCGGGCATGACCTCCTGACCAATGCCGTCGCCGGCAATGACCGCAATGCGATGTTTGCTCATCGGAGCCCCTTGAAAAAATCAGCGCGCGATTCTAGGAGGACGCACCACCAGGCTCACACCCGTGGCCGTGACAGCAATGCCCAGCAATGTCACCCAGGTGATCGCCTCACCAAACAACACCCAGGCCATCAGTGCGGTGGTCGGCGGCACCAAGTACATCAAGCTGGTGACACTGGCTGCAGCACCGCGCTGGATCAACAGGTACAACAACGAACTGCCGCCCAGGGTCAGCCCAAGCACCGACCAAGCCATGGCCCCCATCATTTCGAAGGTCCAGTCGATGGCCTCGGTCTCGGCCAGGGCCAGCGGCAGCGTGACCACCGTGGCCGCCAACAACTGCACCGTGTTGGCCGTGCGCACATCACACGGCTGCACAAACCGCTTTTGATACAAGGTGCCGATGGTGATGGAACACAAAGCCATCACCGCCATGCTCACCGTCCAGGGCGTGACCTCCAGTCCGCCTTCGAGCTTGCGCGAGACCACCAGCGCCAGCCCCACAAAGCCCAGCCAGAGTCCCCACCACTGACGCCGCGACACATGGCCGCTGCCACGCGCCGACAGCCAGATGGCGGTCAGCACCGGTTGCAAGCCCACGATGAGCGCCGACAGTCCCGAGCCCATGCCGGCTTTGACCGCGGCCCACACACCGCCGAGATAACCCGCGTGCATGAAGATGCCCGTGACTGCCAGATGTCCCCACTGCACACGCGTGCTTGGCCAAGCCACACGCGCCCAGACGATCCAGGGCACAAAGCACAACACCGACAGCACGTAGCGGATCAGCAAAAAACCCATCGGGGGCGAGTGCGGCATACCGAAGCGCGCCACGATGAAGCCCGTGCTCCAGATCAACACGAACACCGCTGGCATCGCGCGCACCCAGGCGCCATCGTGGGAGGACGAGGTCATTGCGCGTGGTGCACGATGTCTGGCCAGGCCCGGCGCAAGTAATACACCATCGACCAAACGGTCAACAAGGCGGCCAGCCAGATCAACACCCGGCCCCACAGCGCTGTGTCGATGAGCCCGAACAGCCAACCATCGAACAGCAGAAATGGAATCGCCACCATCTGCGCCGTGGTCTTGAGTTTGCCCAGCATGTGCACCGCCACATTGCGCGCGGCGCCGATCTGCGCCATCCATTCACGCAAGGCCGAGATGGCGATCTCGCGCCCGATGATGATGAGCGCCACCAACACATCGCAACGCCCCAGATGCACCAGCACCAAGATGCTGGCGCAGACCAGAAACTTGTCTGCCACCGGATCGAGAAAGGCACCGAAGGCCGAGGTCTGGTTGAGGCGGCGCGCCAGATAACCATCGAGCCAGTCGGTCAGGGCAAACGCCACGAACATGACCGTGGCGACCAGGTTGCGCGTGGCCATGTCCAGCGGCAAATAAAACACGCCGACCAGCAAGGGGATGGCCACGATGCGCGTCGCGGTCATCAAGGTCGGTGTGGTCCACAGCATGGGGATCAATCGTAGACGATCTGCGCCTGTCCCTCGTGCGCCTGCGCCATCCAGCTCGCCAGGGCCGCATCGGTGGGGAAAAACCGCGCGCCCTCGCCCAATTGCAGCTCGGCCGTCGCACGGTCGCGCAGGATCTGCACACGGATGCCCAGCCCCCGCACCAGCTCGCCTTGCTCGGACATCTCGACCCGAGCGGGATGCTCGCGCAACAGGCGCGACACATCGGGCGCTGTGCCGTTGACCTGCACCCGCAGGTATTTGCCAAAGCGGCACCGGGCCTGCGGCAAGTCCCACACCTGTTGCACGCTCAAGCGCAGCCCCCCCGAGAAGCGGTCTGGCTGCACCTTGCCCATGACGACCACCAACTCGTCCTCGCGCAGGCTTTGGCGCGCGGCCTGCATCACCGCCTCGTCGGCGGTGGCCTCGATCAGGGCCGACTTGTCATCGAGTTTGAAGATCGCCAGCTTGCCGCGTTGGCCATTGATGACGCGCCAATCGCTGACGATGCCCGCCAGCAACTGCGGCTCGCGCGAATCCATCAAGTCCTCGATGCGCGTGCGCACGAAGCGACGCACCTCGCGCTCGACCTCGTCGAACAAATGGCCGGACAGATAAAAGCCCAACGCCGTCTTCTCGTGCGTGAGCCGCTCTTTCACGCCCCAGGGCATGGCCTCGATCAATTCAGGCTCTTGGGTGCTCGAGCCGTGGGCGTCTTCACCCATGGCGTCGAACAAACCGCCTTGGTTGGCGTTGGCCTCGGCCGCCTGGGCAAAGTCAAACGCACGCTCCACGCTGGCCAGCAAGGCGGCGCGGTTGCGCTGCAAGGCATCGAACGCGCCAGCCTTGATCAGGGCCTCGACCGTGCGCTTGTTCAGGCGTGCACGGTCCACGCGGCGACAGAAATCGAACAGGCTGGTGAACGGACCGCCCTCCTCGCGCGCACGCACGATGGCCTCGATCGCTTGCTGCCCCGTGCCCTTGATGGCCCCCAAGCCGTAGCGGATCACCTGGTTGGAAATTGGCTCGAAGCGATACACCCCGCGGTTCACATCGGGCGGCTCGAAGTCGATGCCCATCTTCAAGGCATCTTCGAACAACACCTTGAGCTTGTCGGTGTCGTCCATCTCCACCGTCATGTTGGCGCAGAAGAACTCGGCGGTGTAGTGCACCTTGAGCCAGGCGGTGTGATACGCCAGCAACGAATACGCGGCGGCGTGCGACTTGTTGAAGCCGTAGCCCGCGAACTTCTCCATCAAGTCGAAGATCTCGTCGGCCTTGGCCTCGTCCATGTTGTGCGTGTTCTTCGCCCCTTCGCGGAACTTGACGCGCTCCTTGGCCATCTCCTCGGGCTTTTTCTTGCCCATCGCACGGCGCAGCAAGTCGGCGCCGCCGAGCGTGTAGCCGCCCAGAATCTGGGCCGTTTGCATCACCTGCTCTTGGTAGACCATGATGCCGTAGGTCTCGCTGAGCATCTCCGCCACGGCGGGGTGCGGGTAGGTCACCTCTTCGCGCCCATGTTTGCGCGCCACGAAGCTCGGGATCAGGTCCATCGGGCCCGGGCGATACAAGGCGTTCAAAGCGATCAAGTCTTCCAGACGCGAGGGCCGCGCATCGCGCAACATGCCCTGCATGCCGCGACTTTCAAACTGGAACACGGCCTCGGTCTTGCCCTCTTGAAACAGGCGGTAGGTGGCCGCGTCGTCGAGGGGGATGGCTTCGAAGCAGAAGTCTTCCTGGCCCTTGTGGCGGGCGCGGATGAAGTCGCGGGCGATCTCCAAGATGGTCAGCGTGGCCAAGCCCAAAAAGTCAAACTTCACCAGGCCCGCCGCCTCGACGTCGTCTTTGTCGTACTGGCTCACCGCCGAGTCGCTGCCCGGTTGCTGGTACAGCGGGCAAAAATCGGTCAGCTTGCCCGGCGCAATCAACACGCCCCCGGCGTGCATGCCCACGTTGCGCGTCAGCCCTTCGAGCTTTTGCGCCAGACCGAGCAGGGTCTTGACCTCGTCTTCCTTTTCCAAGCGCTCGGCCAGCAAGGGTTCGACCCCGATGGCCTCGGCAATCGTGATGTGCTGCCCCGGCTTGTTGGGGATGAGCTTGCTGATGCCATCGCAAAAGGTGTAGCTCATGTCCAGCACACGCCCCACGTCGCGGATGGCGGCACGCGCGGCCATGGTGCCGAAGGTGGCGATCTGGCTCACCGCATCGCGGCCGTATTTTTCCTTGACGTACTCGATCACCCGGTCGCGGTTGGTCTGGCAAAAGTCGATGTCGAAGTCGGGCATCGACACCCGTTCGGGGTTGAGAAAACGCTCGAACAGCAAGTTGTATTGCAGCGGATCGAGGTCGGTGATCTTGAGCGCATACGCCACCAGCGAACCCGCGCCGGAACCCCGCCCCGGCCCCACGGGGCAACCGTTGTTCTTGGCCCAGTTGATGAAGTCGCCCACGATCAGGAAATAGCCCGGGAACCCCATCTTCAGAATGGTGTCGATCTCGAACTCCAGCCGTTCTTCGTAGCGTGGACGCTCGCGCTCGCGCACCGCCGCATCGGGATAAATCTGCTGCAAGCGCTCGCGCAAACCCTCGTGCGAGGCATAGCGGAAATACGCGTCGATGGGCATGCGCCGTCCATCAACCTCGGGCGTTGGGTAATCGGGCAACTGCGGCTTGCCCAGGCTCAAGGTCAAGCTGCAACGGCGCGCGATTTCCAGCGCGTTGTCGATGGCGCTGGGCACGTCGGCGAACAAATCGCACATCTGCTGCGCCGACTTGAAATACTGCTCGCGGGTGAAGCGACGCACCCGTCGTTGGTTGCCCAGGATTTCGCCTTCGGCAATGCACACGCGGGCCTCATGCGCCTCGTGGTCATCCGGCGTGGTGAACTGCACTGGGTGCGTGGCCACCACCGGCAGGTTCAAGCGCGCGGCCAGCGCCAACGCCGCCATGACATGGGCCTCGTCGTCGGCACGACCGGCGCGCTGCAACTCGATGTAGAAGCGGTGCGGGAACAACGCCGCCAACTGCAAGGCGGCCTCGCTGGCACGGGTCTCGTCGCCTTGCAGCAAAGCCGGGCCCAGTGGCCCCGCCTGCGCGCCGGACAGAGCAATCAGTCCCTCGCCCAGTGTCTCCAGCCAGTTCAGCTGAATGACCGCCGTGTGCTTGACCACGTTGCGCGTCCAGGCACGGGCCAGCAACTCGCACAGATTGAGATAACCCTGGTGGTTTTGCACCAGCAACAGCAGGCGCGAGACCTGCGTGGTGTCTTGCGTCAGGCTTTCGAGAAAGACCTCGGCACCGATGATGGGCTTGACGCCCTGGCCTCGGGCTTCTTTGTAGAACTTGATGGCCCCAAACAGATTACCCAGATCGGTCACAGCCAGGGCCGGCTGGCCATCGGCAGCGGCGACCTTGACCGCGTCATCGATGCGCACCGTGCCATCGACGACAGAAAACTCAGAATGCAGACGCAGGTGAACAAACATGCCTAGCATTGTAGGCAGCGACCCGCTCAATCTTTGAGCACGTCGAGCACTTCGGAACGGAACTCCCGCCGGTACAAGACCCCCACCACCAGCAAGGTCGAGAGGGCAAACCACCCCGCCGAAAAAAACCATCCCAACGCGGCAAATGAAAAGTAATAGGCGCGCAGTCCGCTGTTGAAGGTCTCCGCCGCCAGCCCCGTCATGCGCGCCGCGCGAGCGGCATGAAAGTCGCGGTCGTGCTCACCGGCGGCAAAGCTGCGCGGCGGCGGCATCGAGCCGATCAGCAGCGAGACAAAGGTGTATTGGCGCATCGACCAGGAGAAACGGAAGAACGCGTAGATGAAGATCACCACCAGCACCAGGATCTTGAACTCGAACACGAGCATGGGCGTTTGCACCGCAAACGGGATCTCGCGCACCAGCTCGGCCGCGCGGTCGGTCGTGCCCAGCAGCGCGAACAAGCCCCCCAGGATCAGCAGCGTGGTCGAACAAAAAAACGTCGGCGTGTTGGAGAGGTTTTGCGTGATGATGCCGTCGAGCATGCGCGGGTCGCGCGCCGTGGCTTGCAGCATCCACAGCCGTCGGTAATGGTTGGTCAGGGCCAGCACCGAAGTCTGTCCCTCGGCGCCGTAGCGGGCAAACTGGGCATAGGCCAGCCAGATGCCCAGAAAGAACACCAAGGCCAGCCAGTCGGCCCAGGGCAGCAATTGCAGGATCTTCATGCCACCCATGCTAACCAACTCTGGGCCACAATGAATGCCATGTCGCTCGACACCCAGCTCCTTGCGCTCTACCCCGTGTGGGCTGAATTGCCGCCGTCCTTGCGTGCGCAGTGCTTGCAACAAGCGCGTCGTCTGCCCGTGTCTGCGGGCGACGCCTTGTTCGACCCGCAACAGCCTTGCGCCTACTTTCCGCTGGTGCTCGATGGCCGCATCAAGGTCAGCAAGCCTACGCCCAATGGTCGCGAGCTGCTGCTCTACCGCGTGTTTCCGGGGGAGTCCTGCGTCATCAGTTCGGTGAGTCTGTTGTCTCGCCGTTCGTACGGCGCCATGGGTCGGGCCGAAACCGATGGCGAGTTGCTGCTGCTCAACGCCGAGCAATTCGACGCCTTGATGCAGCAGCCCGCTTTTCGCGATCACATCTTTCAACTGGTGGGAGAACGATTGACCGAGTTGATGACCCTGGTCGAGGAGCTGGTCACGCACCGCCTGGATCAACGCCTGGCCAGCCTGCTGCTGGGACACGGCCAGACCGTGCGGCGCACCCACCAAGAGCTGGCGGATGAACTGGGCACGGTGCGCGAGATGGTCAGTCGCCTGCTCAAGACGTTTCAGGAGCAGGGACTGATCGCCCTGGGCCGCGAAAAAATCACGGTGCTCGACCCGGGGCGACTGCGCGCGCTCAGTGGTTGATGGTGGCGGTCTTGAGCCCGCCCAGCATCTTCATCACTTCGTCTTTTTCCTGTTTCGGCACTTTGAACTTGTCGAGTGCCTTGACCACGTTGTCGGCCAGCGCGTTGAAGTCAGCCTCGGTCAGCTTCATGCCGGTGTGCGCGGCATACATGTCCTTGCCCTTATAGACGCAAGGCCCACCGCTGGCCTGACACAGGAAGTCGACCAACTGGCCGGCAAACACCTCGGGCTTGGTGTTGGCGAAGTACTTGTTGATGCGCGTGTCTTTGGACGTGATGGCCCACAACTCGCCCACCACTGCCTCGATGGCCGGTTTGCCACCCAGACGTTGATAAAGGGTGTCGGCCGCCATCGCGGATGTGCTCAGGCCCAAGGCCAGGGCACAAGCCAGCGAAGCCAGGGCGCGGCGTGAGATCGTCGACAGACCGAAGGGGTGCGTTTGCATGAGAAGCTCCTAAGAAGGTTGAGGAGCCCTCATTGCATCGCGTCACCCCCGCCTCGGTCTGTGACTTTCATCACACATCAGCGCGCGCGCTGGGTGACGACCGCTGCGACACGCTCGCCAAATTTGACGGCGGTGTCCACGTCGCCTTGCGGGATCTTGTCGGCAGCAGCGTCCGAAGGTGCCTGCACCAGCAAGCCCACCGAACCGCCGAGGTTGTTGAGATCGGCGCGCGTCGAAGCCAGGGCGTTGGCCGGCGCCATCCCCAGGCTGATCCACAAACCGCCATGCTGCGAGGCCAGGGTTTGCAGATAGGCCAGGGTCATGCCCTTGTCGCCGTTGAGGCTGGCGCTGACCGAGAAGCCGGCAAAGAACTTGTCCTGCCAGGCACGGGTGAACCAGCGCTTGGACGAGGCATCGGCAAACTTCTTGAATTGCCAGCTCACGTTGCCCATGTAGGTGGGCGAGCCCATGACGATGGCTTGGGCCGCGTCCAGCGTGGCCCAGTCGGCCTCAGACAAATTGCCCTCGGCATCGATGGCCACAAGCTGGGCCTGCGCCCCTCGGGCCACGGCCTGGGCGATGAATTGGGTGTGTCCATAACCCGAGTGGTAGACAACAACGGTTTGACTCATGGTGATACTCCTGAGAGGGTGAAAAATTTATTCGGCGTTTTTGCGGGCATCGAGGCTGAAAGCACCGGGGCCCTGCGCCGCGAGGATCAGCAAGCCGCCGATGACGGCGATGTTCTTGAAGAACAGCAATTGGACAACAAAGGCTTGCTCGGCCGGCGCGGCCCAGTAGGCGTGAAAAATCACGCTGGCCGCCAGGGTGAACAAGGCCAGCACCAGGGACGCGATGCGGGTCTGCCAGCCCACGATGAGGGCCAATCCGCCCAGCACCTCGACCGCGATGGCGATCACCGCGCCCAGGGCCGGTGCGGGCAAGCCCATCGAGCCGATGTAGCCGACGGTGCCCTCGAAGCCCGTGATTTTGGACAGGCCCGCCGGCAAAAACAGCGCTGCGATGAGCAGACGGCCCAGCACATTGAGAACGTGGTTCATGAAAGATCCTTTCTAGATCGGTTGCGTTGAAAAAACAGTTCGGCGCTCAGGGCGCCAGATCGAACACCAGCACCTCGGCGTCTTGTCCTTGGTCCAGCGTCACCGACGACTCATCGGCCAACAGCAAGGCGTCGCCGCCGTGCAGCACCTGACCGTTGACGCGCAAGGTGCCGCGCACCAAGTGCACATAGCCCTTGCGTGTGGGGGCCAGCGCCAGCGTGGTCTGCTCCTCGCCGTCGAAGCAGCCGGCGTACAAGGCCGCATCGGCGTGGATGCGCACCAGGGCATCGCTGGGCGCGGCCAAACGGCACAGCCGGCCGCGCTTGTCCTCGGCGGGCACGCGGCATTGCTCGTAGCTCGGCTCGATCCCCAACACATTCGGTTCGATCCAGATTTGCAGGAAATGGGTCACCTGCCCTTGGGCGTGGTTGAACTCGCTGTGGCGCACACCCCGGCCCGCGCTCATGCGCTGCACATCGCCGGGGGGGATGGCCTTGATGTTGCCCATGCTGTCTTGGTGCGCCAACTCGCCCGACAGCACGTAGCTGATGATCTCCATGTCGCGATGGCCATGCGTGCCAAAGCCGGTGCCCGGCGCCACGCGGTCCTCGTTGATGACGCGCAGATTGCCCCAGCCCATGTGGGCGGGGTCGTGGTACTCGGCGAACGAAAAGCTGTGCTGGCTGTGCAGCCAGCCGTGATCGGCACGACCCCGCGAGGCCGAAGAACGCAAGCGCATCATGACGACATCTCCTGAGCATGGTTGAAAGGCATGGGAGAACTGTAGAGACGACCCACCCTCCGACGGGACTGCCCAATTGATGGCATCATTCAAAAAAACTGAATGATCCAGATGCTGACCCCTCGCGATGTCCTGACCCCCGACGCCTTGGCCATGCTCCATGCCATCGAACAAGCTGGCAGCATGGCCGCCGCCGCACGCCAACTCAACCTGGTCCCCAGCGCCCTGACCTATCGCGTGCGCCAGATCGAGGACGCCCTCGACGTGTTGCTGTTCGACCGCCGTTCGCGCCGCGCCAAGCTCACCGCTGCCGGTCACGAGTTGCTGCGCGAAGGCGAACGCCTGCTGGCCGACATCGATGCCGTCGCGCACCGCGTCAAGCGCGTCGCCACGGGTTGGGAAAGCCAGTTCACCGTGGCCGTGGACGGCGTCATCGACCCCAGCACGGTGATGGAGTTGTGCGAGGCCTTCCTCGCCCTGCAAGCACCCACGCGGCTGCGGCTGCGCCACGAAATCCTCACCGGCACCCTGGAGGCCCTGACCAGCGGTCAGGCCGATCTGGCGCTGGGTGTACCGGGCAACCTGGGCAGCGCGGGCACCGCCGCCGGCATCCACAGCCAACCCATCGGACCGGTTCAGTTCGTCTTTGCCATCGCCCCTCACCACCCGCTGGCGCAAGCACCCGAGCCCCTGAGCGAGGCCCTGATCGGCAGCCACCGCGCCGTCGCCGTGGCCGACTCGGTGCAACAGGGCCACGGCATGACGGTGGGGCTGCTGCCCGGCCAGGACGTGTTCACTGTGCCCACGCTGCGCCAAAAGATCGAAGCCCAGGTGCGCGGCTTGGGCGTGGGCTTTGTGCCGCAGGGCATGGCCGCGCCCTGGATCGAGCAAGGCCTGCTGGTGGTGCGCCAGGTCGAACGGCCGCGCCGCGTGGCGCAACTGGAATACGCCTGGCGCATCCCCGACGGCCACGAGGGCGAACGTGGCGGGCGTGCTCTGCAATGGTGGTTGCGCCAACTCAAGGGTTCGGCCACCCGCGCGGCCTTGTTGTGTCATCCCCAGCACCGGAACGGGGCAACAACCGTTAAAGTCGCACCATGAGTCTGAACATTGCCATCATCGGCGCCGGCATGGCCGGCATCACGGCTGCACGCACCCTGGTCCAGGCCGGTCACCGCGTGCAGGTGTTTGAAAAAAGCCGGGGCGCCGGTGGTCGCATGGCCACGCGCGACACGGCCCATGGCGGCTTCGACCACGGCGTGCAGTACTTCACCGTGCGCGATGCGCGCTTTTCACTGGCGCTGCAAAGCGTGCCCGGCACGGCAGCCCTGTGCCGCCCCTGGAGCGCCAACGCCGTGCGTGTGCTCGACGAGCACGGACGCGTCTTTGAGGCGGCACGCACCACGGGCGAAGCCCACTTCGTCGCCACGCCGGGCATGAACGCCCTGGTGCGCCACTGGGCTGCGCCGCTGGGCGCGGACCTGCATCTGGAAACCCAGGTGCATCGCCTCAGCCGCCACGGCCACGGCCTGTGGACGGTGCATGCGGCGCGCACCCACGACGGCATCTCGCAGCACGAAGAGCACACGGGCTTTCACGCGGTGCTGCTGGCCATGCCTGCGCCGCAAACCGAGCAACTGCTGCGCCACAGCGGCTCCGACCTGGGCGGTGCGCCTCTGGTCGAGCGCATCGCTCCCGTGCAGATGGCCCCGTGCTGGACTTTGATGCTGGCCTTTCCGCAGGCCAGCCAACCCGGCTTGCCGCACCTGGGACCACAGTGGAATGCGGCGCGCAGCATCCACCACCGTGTGGCCTGGGTGGCGCGCGAATCGTCCAAGCCTGGGCGCAGCCCGATCGAACGCTGGACGGTGCAGGCCAGTGCCGCCTGGTCGCGCGAACACCTGGGTGACAGCGAAGCGCGTGTGCAGGCCAAACTGCTGCGGGCCTTCTCCGAGTTGACCGGCATCCGCGCCGAGCCCGGCTGGTCACAGGTGCACGCTTGGCATTACGCCAAGACCGAAACGGCTCTCGGCGTCTCGCACCTGTACGACGCGGGCATCGGCCTGGGCACCTGCGGTGACTGGCACCTGGGCCATCGCGTCGAGGACGCCTTCGTCTCCGGCCTGGAGCTGGCTCTGGCCGTGTGCCAGTCGGCAGGCCGCTGACGCGGGCCCGATCCGAAACCCACCTCACCGAGTCGCGCATGCCGGGTGCCGAGCTGGGGTCGTATGTAGGGCGTTTTGCGCCCTCGCCCACCGGCCCGCTGCACGCAGGCTCGCTGGTGGCGGCACTGGCGAGCTGGCTCGATGCGCGCGCGCACCACGGTCGCTGGCTGGTGCGCATCGAAGACGTGGATGCGCCCCGCTGCGTCCCCGGTGCGGATCGGCTCATCCTCTCGCAACTGGCCACCTGTGGTCTGCACAGCGACGGGGCCGTGCGCTGGCAATCGCAACGTCACGATGCGTATGAACGCGCATTGAACGCCTTGATCGAACACGGCTGGGCCTACCCCTGCGGCTGCTCGCGCAAGGACATTGAACAGGCCCAGGCCGCACAGGGTCATGCGCGCCAACGCCACGCAAACGCGGTCTATCCCGGCACCTGTCGCGATGGCTTGCACGGCAAGCCCGCGCGGGCCTGGCGACTGCATGTCGAGCGCGTGTTGCGCGATCTCGGCCTGCCGCCCGTCATCGCCTGGCAAGACCGCCGTTTGGGCCCGCAAGCGCAAGACGTGGCGCGCGAGGTGGGCGACTTTGTGCTGCGCCGCGCCGATGGCTTGTGGGCATACCAACTGGCGGTGGTGGTCGACGACGCGGACCAAGGCATCACCGATGTCGTGCGCGGCGAAGACCTGGCCGACAACACGGCGCGCCAGATCGTGTTGCAACGCGCGCTGGGCCTGCCCACACCGCGCTACCTGCACACGCCCCTGGTGCTGGCAGCCAACGGCGAGAAGCTGTCCAAGCAAAACGGCGCGGCCGCGCTCGCACTCGATGCGCCGCTGGCGGCGCTGAACAACGCTGCCCAGGTGTTGCAACTGCCGGCCTTGGATGCACCGTTGCCCCAGGCGCTGCACGCGTGGACGGAGCCATGGCGCGCGCGCTGGCATCGATAATGCACGGCTTGTCCTCGTTCGCTGTCGTCATGACCACCCCCGACTCACCCGCCACCCCGCCCGACACCCCGTACCTGCGCACCATCAAGAGCTATGTGCTGCGCGCCGGTCGCATGGGCACGGGCCAGATGCGGGCCTTCGACTTGTACGGTTCGCAGTGGTTGCTGCCCTACCGCGCCGAACGGCTCGATGTGCGTGCCGCCTTTGGTCGCGATGCACCGTTGATTCTGGAAATCGGTTTTGGCATGGGCGACGCCACCGCGCGCATCGCGCACGCGCGGGCGGGCGACAACTTTCTGTGCTGTGAGGTGCACGTGCCCGGCGTCGGGGCCTTGCTCAAGCGTTGCGGCGAGGAACAGATCGGCAACATCCGCATCGTGCAGCACGACGCGGTGGAGGTGCTTCAACACATGCTCGGTCCCGACAGCCTGGACGGGGTGCACATCTTCTTTCCCGACCCCTGGCACAAGAGCCGCCACCACAAACGTCGTTTGATTCAAGCACCGTTCGTGCAACGCCTGGCCCAACACATCCGACCCGGTGGCTATCTGCACCTGGCCACCGACTGGCAGCCCTACGCAGAGCAAATGCGGGAGGTGCTCTTGGCCGAGCCGCTGCTGGTCAACACCGCCGATGCGTCGTTGGGCGGCTATGCGCCCAAACCCGATTACCGCCCGCTGACCAAGTTCGAGAACCGTGGACTCCAACTCGGCCACGGTGTATGGGACTTGGTGTTTCGGCGTCGCTGAACACGACGCTCCGGGACCGCGCCCGTGTCACGCCGCCTGCCACGCCCCGATCTGCCCATGCGCGATGGCGTGACCGCCAGTTGCGTGGCCCTGCCCCATGGCCCGTGGTCGCGCGTGGCCGACTTTCTGGCCGAGCGCCTGCCCAAGGTCCGCCGCGATGACTGGCTGGCGCGCATGGCGCGCGGCGAGGTGTTCGACGCCGATGGCCAGCCCCTGGCGCCCGACGCACCGTATCGCTCACAGACCCGCGTCTATTACTACCGCCAGCTCGACCACGAAGCACCGCTGGCCGAGACCGAGCAGGTGCTGTTCGCCGATGCGCATCTGGTGGTGGCGGACAAGCCGCCCTTCATGCCGGTCACACCCAAGGGACGTTATGTGCGCAACAGCCTGCTGGTGCGACTGCGCCAGCGTCTGCACTTGCCGGAACTCAGCCCCTTGCACCGGATCGACCGCGAGACCTCGGGGCTGGTGGTGTTCGCGGTGCGGGCACAGGACCGGCATGCTTACCAGCGCCTGTTCGCTCTGCGTGAGGTCGAAAAAACCTACCACGCCATCGCGCCGGTGCGGGACGACCTGACGCTGCCGCGCGTGCACCGCAGTCGCCTCGCTTCACAAGACGATTTTTTTGTCTCGCACGAGGTGCCGGGTGAGCCCAACAGCGAAACCCACATCGCGCTGTTGGACCGGGCGGGCGCACGCGGCCTGTACGCGCTCTCGCCCGTGACGGGCCAGCGGCATCAGCTGCGGGTGCACCTGAGTGCTTTGGGCCTGCCCATCGAGGGCGATCAGTTCTACCCGCACGTGCGACGCGGCGCCGATGACGATGACGACCGCGACCAGCCTTTGCAGTTGCTGGCGCAGTCGCTGCGTTTTGTCGACCCCATCACGGGCGAGACGCGCCACTTCGAGAGCCAGCGCCGCCTGCGCTGGCCGCCGCTTTAAAGACGGCTGGCAACCCAAGCCTCGACGCTGGCCAAGGCTTGCGGCAAAGCCTTGGCATCGGTGCCACCGGCCATGGCCATGTCGGGCTTGCCCCCGCCCTTGCCACCGACTTGTTGGGCCACAAAGTTGACCAACTCGCCCGCTTTGACCTTGCCCACGCTGTCGGCGGTGACGCCGGCGGCGAGTTGCACCTTGTCGCCATCGACGGCGGCCAACACGATGGCGGCGGTCTTGAGCTTGTCCTTGAGTTTGTCCAGGGTGTCGCGCAGGGTTTTGGCGTCCGCCCCTTCGAGCCGCGCGGCCAACACCTTGAGGCCTTTGACCTCGACAGCTTGCGTGAGCAACTCGTCGCCTTGGCTGGAAGCGAGCTTACCTTTGAGGGCAGCAATTTCTTTTTCGAGCGCCTTGACCTGATCGAGCACCTGAGCGATGCGCGCTTGCAGTTGATCGGCCGGGGCTTTGAGTGCACCGGCGGCTTGCGCCACCGTGCTTTCCAGCGATTGCAGATAGGCCAGCGCTGGCTCGCCCGTCACCGCTTCGATGCGGCGCACGCCAGCGGCCACACCGCTCTCGGCCACGATCTTGAAGACACCGATGTCGCCCGTCGCCTTGACGTGCGTGCCACCGCAGAGTTCGCGACTCGATCCGATGTCGAGCACGCGCACGGTCTCGCCGTATTTCTCGCCGAACAGCATCATGGCACCCGTCTTTTGCGCCGACTCGATGTCCATCACCCGGGCTTGCGCCGCGGCGTTGGCCAGGATCTCGGCATTGACGCGGACTTCGATCTCGCGGATCTGCGCGTCGGTCACGGGCGCGTTGTGCGCGAAGTCAAAACGGGTGCGCTCGGCATTGACCAGCGAGCCCTTTTGCTGCACGTGCTCGCCCAGCACCTCGCGCAAGGCCTTGTGCATCAAATGGGTGGCGCTGTGGTTGCGCACGGTGGCGGCGCGCAAGGCGGTGTCGACTTCGGCCTGCACCGCGTCGCCCACGTTCAAGCTGCCGCCTTGCAAAGTGCCGTGATGGCCGAACACATCGGCCTTGATCTTTTGTGTGTCCTCGACCGCGAAGCGGGCCGCCGCACTTTGGATCAGACCCTGGTCGCCCACTTGGCCGCCGCTCTCGGCGTAGAACGGCGTGGTGTCCAACACGATCACGCCGGTTTGCCCGGCCATCAGCGTCTGCACCGGCGTGCCGTCCACATACAGCGCCAGCACACAGGCGTTGGCCTGGAGCGCGTCGTAACCCACAAAGGTGTTGCCTGCGCCCGCGTAGTCGAGCGCTTTGTCCATCTTGAACTTGCCGGCGGCGCGGGCTTGTTCTTTCTGGCGGTTCATCGCGGTTTGGAAACCCGCTTCGTCCACCGTCACGCCGCGCTCGCGGCACACGTCGTTGGTCAGGTCCAGCGGGAAACCAAAGGTGTCGTGGAGCTTGAACGCCACATCGCCCGGCAGTGGCTGCACGCCACCGTCGAGCGCGGCATCCAGGATGTGCATGCCGTTTTCCAGCGTCTCATAAAAACGCTCTTCCTCGGCCTTGAGCACGTCCATCACCCGCTGGGCGTTGCGCGCCAGGTTCGGGTAGGCCTCGCCCATCAGCGCGACCAGATCGGGCACGAGCTTGTGGAAGAACGGGGTCTTGCGTCCGAGCTTGTAGCCGTGGCGAATGGCGCGGCGGATGATGCGCCGCTGCACATAGCCGCGCCCTTCGTTGCTGGGGATCACGCCATCGGCGACAAGGAACGCCGTCGCGCGCAGATGGTCGGCGATGACGCGCAAGCTGGGGCTGTGCAAGTCGGCGCAACCCGTTTCGCGCGCAGCGGCCCGAATGAGTGTATCGAACAGATCGATCTCGTAGTTGCTGTGCACGCCTTGCAAGATGGCGGCCAAACGCTCCAGGCCCATGCCGGTGTCCACGCAGGGCGCGGGCAGCGGGGTGACCGAGCCGTCCTCGTGTATCTCGAACTGCATGAACACGTTGTTCCAGATTTCGATGAAGCGGTCGCCGTCTTCGTCGGGGCTGCCCGGTGGGCCGCCGGGGATGTGCGGGCCGTGGTCGTAAAAGATCTCGCTGCACGGACCACAGGGCCCTGTGTCGGCCATCATCCAGAAGTTGTCGCTCTTGTAGCGCCCGCCCTTGTTGTCGCCAATGCGGATGACGCGCTCGGGCGGCAGACCAATCTCTTTCGTCCAGATGTCGTAGGCCTCGTCGTCTTCCATGTAGACGGTGGCCAGCAGGCGTTCCTTGGGCAGTTGGTAGACCTCGGTCAACAACTCCCAGGCCCACTTCAGCGATTCGCGTTTGAAGTAATCGCCAAACGACCAGTTGCCCAGCATCTCGAAAAAGGTGTGGTGCCGCGCGGTGTAGCCCACGTTTTCCAGATCGTTGTGTTTGCCGCCGGCGCGCAAGCAGGCCTGTACCGACGCCGCGCGCACATAGGGACGCTTGTCGGTGCCCAGGAACACGTCCTTGAACTGCACCATGCCCGAGTTGGTGAACATCAGCGTCGGGTCATTGCCGGGCACCAGGGGGCTGGACGCCACCACGGTGTGGCCTTTGGCAGCAAAAAAATCGAGGAAGCTCTTGCGGATGTCCGCGACGGTAAAACGGGGTTGGGTCATCCGCAAATTATAGGTTTGGGGTGTCGCGCAGCCGCCAGGTCTGCCAGCCCCAACGCGCTATGCTCCGCGCTCTGATTGGAGACAGCCATGGACACCCAAACCTCCCCGCTCACCCTGCTCAAAGACCCCAGCCTGCTCAAAACCGACGCCCTCATCAACGGCCAGTGGGTGGCGGGCAGCAGTCGCTTCGACGTGCACGACCCGGCCACGGGCGCACGACTGGCCGATGTCGCCAACCTCGGCCCGGCCGATGCCGAAGCCGCCATCGCCGCTGCCAACGCGGCCTGGCCGGCCTGGCGCAACAAGACGGGCAAAGAGCGCAGCCTGGTGCTGCGCAAGTGGTTTGATTTGCTGATGGCCCACCAGGAAGACCTGGGCCGCTTGATGACCGCCGAACAAGGCAAGCCGTTGGCCGAGGCCAAGGGCGAAGTGGCGTATGGCGCCAGCTTCGTCGAGTGGTTTGCCGAAGAAGCCAAGCGCGTCAATGGCGAGACCCTGCCGCAGTTCGACAACAACCGCCGTCTGTTGGTGCTGCGCCAGCCCATCGGCGTGTGTGCGGCGATCACGCCGTGGAACTTCCCGCTGGCCATGATCACCCGCAAGGTGGCGCCTGCTCTGGCAGCGGGCTGCCCGGTGGTCATCAAGCCCGCCGAGCTCACGCCGCTGACGGCGCTGGCGGCGGCCGAGCTGGCGGTGCGCGCGGGCATCCCGGCGGGCGTGCTCAACGTCATCACGGCCGACAGCGATCAGAGCATCGCGGTCGGCAAGGTGTTTTGCGCCAGCGACACGGTGCGTCACATCAGCTTCACCGGCAGCACCGAGGTCGGGCGCATTCTGATGGCGCAATCGGCCCCCAGCATCAAGAAGCTGTCGCTGGAGTTGGGCGGCAACGCACCCTTCATCGTGTTTGACGACGCCGACATCGACAGCGCGGTCGAAGGCGCGATGGCCAGCAAGTACCGCAACGCCGGCCAGACCTGCGTCTGCGCCAACCGCATCTACGTGCAAGACGGCGTGTACGACGCCTTCGTGCACAAGTTTGCCGAGCGCGTGAAGGCACTCAAGGTGGGCAACGGCTTTGAGGACGGTGTGGCGCAAGGCCCGCTGATCGAGCCCGCGGCGGTAGCGAAGGTGCAGCGCCATGTGGAAGACGCCAAGGCCAAGGGCGGTCGGGTGCTCGCAGGCGGCAAGGCCATGCAGGGCCAGTTCTTCGAGCCCACGGTCATCGCCGACGCCCGTGCCGATATGCTGTGCGCCAAGGAAGAGACCTTCGGCCCGTTCGCGCCGGTGTTCCGTTTCAAGCATGAACAAGAAGCCATCGACGCGGCCAACCACACCGAGTTCGGTCTGGCCAGTTATTTCTACAGCCGCGATGTGGGCCGCATCTTCCGCGTCAGCGAAGCGCTGGAGTACGGCATGGTCGGCATCAACGTCGGCATCATCGCCACCGAGCATGTGCCCTTTGGTGGCGTCAAGCAGTCGGGATTGGGGCGCGAAGGCTCGCACCACGGCATGGACGAGTACCTGGAGATCAAGTACCTGTGCGTCGGTGACATCCTGAAATAAGCCCTACCGCGCTTCGGGTATTGCGCCGGTAAAGACGTGTGTTGTACGTGCTTTTACGTGTGGGTTCACCCTTGGCATACCTACAATGATTCGCAACGACAACTCGGTGAAAGAAGTCCATGAGCAGCCGACAACTCTACATGCGGTTCCTGCACCTGCTGCACGCCCTGGAAGGCGATGCACAGGGCAATGACCTGGACCTCGAAGCGAAGAAACTGCTGGAAATCATCGCCGTGCGCCATGAGCAGCGGCAGCCGCTGACCGTGACCGAAGCCATGGCCCTGTCGCACATCGCTTCACCCGCCACCATCCACCGCAAGCTCGATCAACTGCGCGAAGTCGGCCTGGTCGAGGCCTGCTTTGAAGACAACAACCGCCGCACCAAATTCCTGGTCCCCACCCAAGCCGCGCTCAACCATTTCGAGACACTGGGCCAGGCCTTGATCCGCGCGACCAAGCCCGTCTGAGCGCCCTGCCCTGGATGGCGCTTGGTCGCCGCATGGCCTGCTCTACAATTTGCGCAACGCGGGTGTAGTTCAATGGTAGAACGGCAGCTTCCCAAGCTTTAGACGAGGGTTCGATTCCCTTCACCCGCTCCAATGCATTGACGGCTGCACGCCACAAAAAAGGCCACCTCACGGTGGCCTTTTTTGTGGTCCATTCGGCGCGATCAGATCAGCGTCACGCCCGTCTTGCTCTGCACCAACTCGCGCGTCACGCCTGATGCCAACTCCACCAACTTCAGGCCTTCGGGCGTGATGTCCATCACGGCCAAGTCGGTGATGATGCGATCGATGACGCCGACGCCCGTCAGCGGCAAGGTGCACTGGGGCAGGATCTTCAGGTCCTCGGTGCCGTCCTTCTTCTTGGCCACATGCTCCATGAGCACAACCACGCGCTTGACGCCGGCCACCAAATCCATGGCACCGCCCATGCCTTTGATCATCTTGCCGGGGATCATCCAGTTGGCCAGGTCACCTTTTTCGCTGACCTGCATGGCGCCCAGGATGGACAGGTTGATCTTGCCGCCACGGATCATGGCGAACGACTGATCGCTGCCGAAGATGGACGAGCCTTTGATGGTGGTCACGGTTTGCTTGCCCGCGTTGATGAGGTCGGGATCGACCTCGTCCTCGTAAGGAAACGGGCCGATGCCCAGCATGCCGTTTTCACTTTGCAGCCAGACCTCCACATGGTCGGGCACATGGTTGGCCACCAGCGTCGGGATGCCGATGCCGAGGTTGACGTAGAAACCGTCTTGCAGTTCGAGGGCTGCACGTGCAGCCATTTGGTCTTGGGTCCAGGGCATGATGATTCCTTTCAGACTTTGCGGTCACGCGTGGTGAGCTTTTCGATGCGTTTCTCAGGCGTCGGGTTGTGCACGATGCGGTGCACGTAGATGCCTGGCAAGTGGATGTCGTCGGGAGCCAGTTCGCCGGTGGGCACGATGCGCTCGACTTCCACCACGCAAATCTTGCCGGCGGTCGCCGCAGCGGGGTTGAAGTTGCGCGCCGTCAGGTTAAAGCGCAGGTTGCCCGCTTTGTCCGCCACATCGGCTTTGATGAGCGAGATGTCGGGCACCAGTGAGCGCTCCATGACATAGGTCTCGCCGTCGAATTCGCGCAACTCCTTGCCCTCGGCCACCACCGTGCCGACGCCGGTCTTGGTGAAGAAGGCCGGGATGCCCGCGCCGCCCGCCCGCAGCTTCTCGGCCAGCGTGCCCTGGGGCGTGAACTCCAACTCCAGCTCACCGCTGAGGTATTGGCGCTCGAACTCTTTGTTCTCGCCCACATAGGACGAAATCATCTTCTTGATCTGACGCGTGTCGAGCAGTTTGCCCAGGCCCACGCCGTCGATGCCCGCGTTGTTGGACACCACGGTGAGGTTTTTCACGCCACTGTCCTTGAGGGCATCGATCAGTGCTTCCGGGATGCCGCACAGGCCGAAGCCACCGACGGCTAGCAACTGGCCATCGGCCACGATGTCCTTGAGTGCCGCCTCGGCTGAGGGGTAGATCTTGTTCACGGTTGAACTCCAGTCATTGCTAAAGGTGGGGTTACGATACTACGTAATCAGATACGTAGTTTTTCGTAAGCACTGCCCCACCCCACCCTGCGCCGACCATGGACATCGATTACCGCCTGGCCTTTGACCTCGCCCCGCTGGGCCTGGTGCTGTCGCGCAACCGCACCATCGTGGACTGCAACCAGCGCGTGTGCGAGATTTTTGGTGCCAGCCGCGAGCAGCTCATCGGGCAGAGTTTTCAGGTGCTGTACCCGAGTGTGGCCGAGTACGAGCGCACGGGCGCGCGCATCGCCCCCATCCTCAATGCCAAGGGGCTGTACGCGGACGACCGCGTGATGAAGCGCATCGACGGTCGCGCCAAGGGCGAAACCTTTTGGTGCCACGTGACCGGGCGCGCCCTCAACCGTGACGCCCCGCACGAAGCGGGCATCTGGAGCTTTGAGGATTTGAGCGCACACCGCCCCGTCCAAGCCGAACTGACCGGGCGCGAGCGCGAGGTCGCCGCCAGCTTGCTCGACGGTTTGACTTCGAAAGAAATCGGCAAAATATTGGGCATCAGCCACCGCACCGTCGAGATTTACCGCGCGCGACTGATGCGCAAGTACCGCGCCCGCACCACGGCCGAACTGGTGCAAAAACTCATGGCTGGAAAAATCTGACGATGAAACGCATCACCGACTACTTCAAACACCCGATCCGCCAAGGCCTGATCTCCTCGGGGCTGCTGGCGGTGATCATCATGGTCATCGGGGGGCTGGGCTTTTGGTGGATCGACCCGCGCGTGGACAGCTTCAGCGATGGCCTGTGGCTGGCCTTCACCACCGCTGCCACCGTGGGCTATGGCGACCATGTGCCCAGCACCCACGCCTCGCGCGTGTTCGCGGTCATCGTGGTGGTGCTGGGACTGGCTGTGCTGTCGCTGGTGACCGCCTCCATTGCGGCCTTGTTTGTGCACGGCGAAGACCGCAAGTTGGAGCACGAGATGCTGCAAAGCATTCGCAAGACCCAGCAACACATCGCCGAGCTGGACCGCAAACTCAACCGGCTGGAACAGCGACTCACCGTGGACCCATCGGTCCCAGCCCCGCCGCCCCACACCCACCACCCCTCGGAGACCCCATGAACCGTTACCCCCACCCTGAACTGAAAGACCTGCCCGACGACATCCGAGCGCGCATCCTGGAGGTGCAAGAGAAGGCGGGCTTTGTGCCCAATGTCTTTCTGGCGCTGGCGCGCCGTCCGGCCGAGTGGCGTGCCTTCTTCGCCTACCACGACGCGCTGATGCTCAAGGAGACGGGCAGCCTCAGCAAAGGCGATCGCGAAATGATCGTCACCGCCACCAGTGCTGCCAACCACTGCCTGTATTGCGTGGTGGCGCATGGTGCCATCCTGCGCATTTACGAGAAGAAGCCGCTGGTCGCCGATCAGGTGGCGATCAACCACCGCAAGGCTGACATCACGCCGCGTCAGCGCGCCATGCTGGACTTCGCCATGAAGGTGTGTCTGCGCAGCCACGAGGTCGAGGACGCCGATTTCACCGCGCTGCACGCGCACGGTTTCGACGACGAGGACATCTGGGACATCGCGGCCATCACCGCCTTCTTTGGTTTGTCCAACCGCTTGGCGAGCTTCAGCAACATGCAACCCAACCCCGAGTTCTACCTCATGGGTCGGGTCCCGAAGCAGAAGTGAGCGCGGCGCTCAGGCAGCCACCCTCTCGCGCAGCCAATCGGGCAGCGGATGGGACTTCTGCAATGGGAAGTTGACCCAGATCACCGTGGCCCCGCCGGCGGCGTACACCACCCCCGGCTGATCGGTGCGCTCGATGGTGGCCCAGCTCTCAAACGTGGAGCGGCCGGGGTCGCTGGCGTACATCTTCACGCGCGCATCGCCCGGGTATTCGAGCTGTTTGTAGAAATTGCAAAAGGCGTTGACGATGACCGGCCCTTCGCCCTGCGGGTTCAAGTCCGCCTTGATGCTGTGCAGCCAGTCGACGCGCGCGATCTCCAGGTAGCGAAAGTACAGCGTGTTGTTGACATGGCCCATGGCGTCCATGTCGCCCCAGCGAATGGGGATGGTCATCTCGTAGACGAGTTTCTTGCGTTCGGGGATCTCAAATTTCATAGTCCAAATCCGTCGTCGGCACTGATGATGGAGCCGTTGATGAAATCACTTTGATCGCTGGCCAGCATCACCAGCAAAGCGTCGAGGTCACGCGCTTGCCCCACGCGTTTGCGCGGCAGCATCTGCACCAGCTTTTGCCCCTGCTCGCTTTGCCAGTGGCGGTGGTTGATCTCGGTGTCGATGTAGCCCGGGCAGATGGCGTTGACGTTGATGCCAAAGCGTCCCCACTCCATCGCGAAAGCGCGGGTCATCTGGATCACCGCGGCCTTGCTCATGCAGTAGGGACCGATTTGCGGCAGCACGCGCAAACCACCGACCGAGGCGATGTTGATGATGCGCCCGCCCGTGAACGAGCCCGGCGCTGCGCCTTTGGAGCGCGCCAGCATGCGTTTGCCGACCTCTTGTGCGACGAAGAAGGCACCACGCACATTGGTGTCGAAGACGAAATCGAAGTCGTCCTCGCTCACGTCCTGGATGCGCTGCGTGGTGCTGACGCCGGAGTTGTTGACCAGGATGTCGATGGAGCCGACTTCGGTCTCGGCATGGGCCACCGCCGAGCGGATGCTGTCGACGCGGGTGACATCGAGTTCGACCACGTGGGCATCGCCCCCTTCGGCCTCGATCTCGGCGCGCAACTCCTTGAGCCGCTCGGTGCGCCGACTGGCCAACACCACGGCGGCACCGGCGCGTGCCAGGGTGCGTGCGAATTGCGTGCCCAGTCCGCTGGACGCGCCCGTCACCAGGGCGATGCGCCCGGACAAATCGATGCTGTACGCCATCTACTGCTCCTGCCTGTTGTGGTGGCTTTGATTATGGCAAGGCCACCACGGCCCAGCCCCTAAAATCACTGGCACCAAGACATTCCCAGCGAGACCCCCATGACACAAGACGAAATCCTGGCCCAGTTTGGTCCCCGTGAAGCGATGGAGTACGACGTGGTGATCGTCGGCGCCGGCCCCGCCGGTTTGTCGACCGCGATCCGCCTCAAGCAACTCGCCGCCCAGAAGGGGCAGGACGTGTCGGTGGTGGTGCTGGAAAAAGGCTCTGAGCCTGGCGCGCACATCCTCTCGGGCGCCATCATGGACCCGCGCGCACTGACCGAACTCATCCCCAACTGGAAAGAACTCGGCGCACCGCTGAACCAGCCCGTGACCGACGACGCCTGGAGTTTTCTGAGTGAGACCGGCGGCACCCGCACCCCCAACCTGCTCTTGCCCGAGTGCGCCAAGAACCACGGCAACTACGTCATCAGCCTGTCCAACTTCACGCGCTGGCTGGCCCAGCAAGCCGAGGGCCTGGGCGTGGAAATCTTCCCCGGCTTCACCGCCGCCGAGGTGCTCTACAACGAGGACGGATCGGTCAAGGGCGTGGCCACCGGCAACCTCGGCGTGGGCAAGGACGGCGAGCCGACGGAGAACTTCCAGCTCGGCATGGAACTGCATGCCAAGTACACCGTGTTTGCCGAAGGCGCGCGCGGGCATCTGGGCAAACAACTCATCGCCCGCTACCAGCTCGACGCCGGCCGCGATCCGCAGACCTACGGCATCGGCATCAAGGAGGTGTGGGAGATCGACCCATCGCGCCACACGCCGGGCTTTGTGATGCACACCGCTGGCTGGCCGCTGGAGAACGACACCTACGGCGGCTCCTTCATGTACCACCTGGAGGACAACAAGGTGGCCGTCGGCTTCGTGGTGGGCCTGAACTACAGCAACCCCTGGCTCAGCCCGTTCGAGGAATTCCAGCGCTGGAAGACCCACCCCAACATCCGCTGGTACTTCACCAACGCCCAGGGCGAGGTCACGGCCAAGCGCATCGGCTACGGTGCACGCGCCATCACGGCTGGCGGCCTGATGAGCCTGCCCAAGACGGTGTTCCCCGGCGGCGCCTTGGTCGGTTGCGACGCGGGCTACCTGAACGTGAGCCGCATCAAGGGCAGCCATGCGGCCATCAAGAGCGGCATGCTGTGTGCCGATGCGGCCTATGACGCGTTGGTGGCTGGCCGTCAGCACGACGAACTGAGCGCCTACCCGGCAGCGTTCAAGCGCAGTTGGCTGTATGACGAGTTGAACCAGTCACGCAACTTCAAGAGCTGGTTCAAAAAGGGCCTGACAGTGGCGACGCTGATGAATGGCTTCGAGCAGTTCGTGCTGCGCGGACAAATTCCCTGGACCCTGCACCGCGACCAGCCGGACCACGCCTACCTCAAACCTGCCAGCGCGTGCCCGAAGATCGATTACCCGAAACCCGATGGCCAGCTGACCTTCGATCGGCTCTCCAGCGTGTTCATCTCCAACACCAACCACGAAGAGAACCAGCCGGCCCACCTCACGCTCAAGGATGCGTCGGTGCCGGTGCAGGTCAACCTCGCGCAATACGCGGGCCCCGAGAGCCGCTATTGCCCGGCCGGTGTGTACGAGTTTGTGAAGAACGACGACGGCAGCGATCGCTTGCAGATCAATGCGCAAAACTGCGTGCACTGCAAGACCTGCGACATCAAGGACCCGACGCAAAACATCGTCTGGGTCACGCCCGAAGGCGGCGGCGGTCCGAACTACACCGGCATGTGAGCCCCAGCGCGGCGCTCAGCCCCGCAGCGCCCGCCCCAGCCGCGCAATCCCTTCCTGGATCTTGTCCACGCCCGCCGTGGCAAAGCTCAGGCGAATGGCGCTGTGGTCGGGCTGGCTGGCATAAAACGGTGCCCCCGGCACAAAGGCCACGCCCTGTTCGATGGCACGGCGCGCCAACTCAGCGCCGTCTTGCATCGCACCACCGTGCCCGGTGAGGTTGGCCCAGAAAAACAAGCCGCCTCGTGGCTGGGTGAAACGCAAGGCCTCGCCCAATTCGCGCGTGAGCGCCTCACCCATGGCCTGCGCACGTTCGGCGTACACCTGGCGCACATGGGCCAAGGTGGCGGGCATGCGGCCGGCTTTGAGGTAATGCGCGGCGGTCGCCTGGGCAAAGGTGGAGGTGTGGGCGTCGCTGAACTGCTTGCACATGGTGGCGCGGGCCAGCAAGGCCGGCGGCGCGATCATCCAGCCCACGCGCAAGCCCGGTGACAAGACCTTGCTCAGCGAGCCGCAGTGGACCAACCAATCGCGGCTGCCCGGCACGCTGTCGCTCAAGGCCAGCAGCGAGGGCGGCGGAGCCTCCCCAAAGTACAGGTCGCCATAGGGATCGTCTTCCACCACCACCGTCTGGTATTGCACCGCCAGCTCCAACACGCGGCGGCGGCGTTCCAGCGACAAGGTGGCGCCACTGGGATTGCCGAAGGTGGGAATGAGGTAAACCAGTTTGGGGCGGTGCTGAGCGATCATGGCCTCGAGCGCGTCCACCTGCACGCCGTCGGCGTCGATGGGCACGGCCACGACCTGCGGACCGTACAGACGGAAACACTGAATGGTGGCCAAGAAGGTGGGGCCTTCCACCAGCGCCACATCGCCCGGGTTGAGCAAGGTTTTGGCGATCAGGTCCAGTGCTTGTTGACTGCCCGTGGTGACGATGAGACCGTCGGCACTCAAGCCCTGCACGCCTTTGCTCGCCATGAAGGCCGCGAGTTGTTCGCGCAAGGGGTTGTAGCCTTCGGTCGCGCCGTATTGCAAGGCAGCACCGGGTTCTTCGCGCAAGGCCGCTTCGCTGGCCGCGCGGATGCCGTCGACATCGAACATGGCGCTGTCGGGAAAACCGCCGGCGAAGCTGATGATGCCGGGCTTGCCCAGCAGCTTGAACAGCTCGCGGATGGCCGAGGTTTCAACGTGGTTCAAACGGTCTGCGAATTGCATGGGAAATAATCGGGCGATGAAGACAAAACGAATGAATGCGCAGCAAGTGGAGTCGTTTTTTGCGACGCTGCAAGCGGCCAATCCACGGCCTCAAACCGAGCTGGAATATACCAGCGTGTTCGAGTTGCTGACCGCGGTTTTGCTGAGCGCACAGGCCACGGATGTGGGCGTGAACAAGGCCACTCGGCGCTTGTTTGCCGTGGCCCACACACCGCAGCAAATCCTCGCGCTAGGGCTGCCACGACTGGAGTCGTACATCCAGACGATTGGGCTGTACCGCAGCAAGGCCAAGCACTTGATGCAGACGTGTGAGATCCTGGTGCGCGAGCACGGTGGCCAAGTGCCGCGCAGCCGCGAGGCGTTGGAGGCGTTGCCCGGCGTGGGCCGCAAGACAGCCAATGTGGTGCTGAACGTGGCGTTTGGCGAGCCGACGATGGCGGTGGACACGCACATTTTTCGCGTCGGCAACCGCACGGGCTTGGCGCCGGGGGCGACGCCCTACGCGGTGGAGATGCAGTTGCTGCAGCGGGTGCCGCCCGCGTATTTGCTGCACGCGCACCACTGGCTGATCTTGCATGGGCGCTATGTGTGTCAGGCGCGCAAGCCGCAATGTTGGCAGTGTGCGGTGGCGTCGGTGTGCCAGTTCACGCCCAAGACCGCGCTACCTTGAGTTCGTGATTGGGCATCGCTTCGGGTGTGACAAGGGCTGTGCGGCGGCTCCGCGCCTGGCGCTGGATGTCGCTCGCCGCACAGCCCTTGTCGCACCCTACGGGTAGGGGCGCACGTTACGAAGTGGTACTGCGTGCTCGCGCTGGATGTCACCCGCCACTCGCCCCTTGACCGCGCTCGTCGAGGATCGAGCTTTACCGCACAGCAAGATCATGTACTACAGGGATGGGCGAGCATCACAGTGCGACGCGCGTCGCGCGGTCTGCAATCGCGCGGATCAGTGAAATTCTTTTTCGTGCATCCAGGCGGCATGCTTGGGGGCGCGCTTGGTGCGGTCCCATTCTTCGAGCATGGCCCACTTGACCTCGTCGAGTTGGCGGTACATGTCGGGGGTGCCGACATCGCAGGCCACTTCGAGGCGATGGCCGTTGGGGTCAAAGAAGTAGATGGACTTGAAGATGGTGTGATCGGTCACGCCCACCACCTCGATGCCCGCCGCTTGCAGGCGTTGCTTGCAGTCTTCCAGCTCTTGCAGGGTCTCGACCTTGAAGGCCAAGTGCTGCACCCAGTCCGGCGTGTTGGTGTCGCGCCCCATTGCGGGAGAGTTGGGCAGCTCGAAGAAAGCCAGCACATTGCCCTGTCCGGCATCGAGGAAGACGTGCATGTAAGGGTCTGGGGCCTTGGTGCTGGGCACCTGGTCTTCGGCGATGGCGAGGACGAAGTCCATGTGGAGGTGCTTGACGTACCACTCGACGGTTTGCTTAGCGTCTTTGCAGCGGTAAGCGACGTGGTGGATGCGGCTGAGTTTCATGGTGGTGCTCCGTCCAGAGATCAGGTGTTGGGGGCAACGTCGGCACGCGCCAGTTGCATGGCCTCGCGCAAGACCTGCAGGTCACCGATGTGGTTGGCCAGCAGCAGGATGAGGCGGGCGTTGACGAGCGCACTTTGCTCGTCCGTCAAATCGCGGTGGGTGTCGATCAGGGCTTCGTAGAAATCGTCGCCGGGTGTGAAGTCGCGAAAGTAGCGTTGCCCGGCCTCGCGGAAGTTGGGTTGGACATGCAGGTGCTGGGGGGTGTTCATGAACGTCTCCGTAGGGATCAGGCGTTGCAAGTGGCGTGTGCCAAGGCAGCGCGCACCGCATCGGCATCGAAGCGGCGCCAGCGGGCGCACACATGTTGGTCGGGGCGCGCCAGCCAGACGCTGCCGGGTTTGGCGTCGTAACGCTTGGCAAACAAGCCCCGGTCATCGACCAGCACCGTCATGCCTTCAACAGCACCCGGTCGCAGACTGATGACCAGTGGCTCGACCGCGATGGCTTGTTGCGACAAGGCCTGCAAGGCGCTGCGGGTGCTGGCGTCGATGTGCGCCACGTCGTCGACATACACCAGGCACTGAAAGCGGTTGCCCAGGTGGTCGAGCAGCCAGGTGTCACGGCCTTGGTGCTGCATGGCCGCGTCGTCCATGGGCGCACCGGGCACCATGTCGCCCGCGAAGGGGGCGGTGTCGGCCACGTTGAGTGGGCTGGCGGTGAGAAAACTGGGCACCGACAGACGCCCCGAATTGACCAACTTGCGCGCGAACGGGTGGTGACGCGCCAAGGTCAGGGCCGCATTGCGAAACAGTTTGCTGGTGGCGCTCTTGGGCGTGATGAAGTCGGTGGAGCGCGTCGAGTTGAGGATGTTCTCGTCCGCCGCGTAGGCACGCTCCAGGTGGTAGGTGTCGATCAGCTTCTCGGGGGCCAAGCCGCGCATGACCAGCGCCAGCTTCCACAGCAAGGCGTCGGTGTCCTGCAAGCCCGAGTTGGCCCCGCGCGCGCCAAACGGCGAGACCTGGTGCGCAGCGTCGCCCGCGAACAGGCAGCGCTGGTGGCGGAAGTTCTTCATGCGTCGGCACTGGAAGGTGTAGATGCTGACCCACTCCAGCTCGAAGGGGCGCTCATCGCCCAGCATGGCCTTGACGCGTGGCAACACGCGCTCGGGCTTTTTCTCCTCTTCCGGATCGGCGTCCCAGCCCAGTTGAAAGTCGATGCGCCAGACGTTGTCGGCCTGCTTGTGCAGCAGCACGCTCTGACCGGGATGGAACGGCGGGTCGAACCAGAACCAACGCTCGGCGGGAAAGTCGGCCTTCATCACCACATCGGCGATGAGGAAACGGTCCTTGAAGATGTGGCCGTCGATGTCCAGGCCCAGCATCTGACGCACCGGGCTGCGCGCGCCGTCGGCAACGATCAACCAGTCGGCTTCGATCTGAAATTCACCGTCGGGCGATTGCACCGTCAGCACAGCGTGATCGGCCTGTGACGACACGCCCGTGACCTTGCACTTCCAGCGCAAGTCCGCGCCCAACTCGCGGGCGCGGGACACCAAGGTTTCTTCCAGGTAGTACTGCTGCAAATTGATCATGCCCGGTCGCTTGTGGCCGGCGTCGGGCACGAGGTTGAAGCGGTAGACCTCGTCTTCTTGCAAGAAGGTGCGCCCGATGTTCCAGCTCACGCCCTTCTCGCACAGGGGGTCACCCACACCCAGACGATCCAGCACCTCCAGCGCACGCTTGGCGTAACACACCGCGCGCGAGCCAACCGAGACCGAATCGTCTTCGTCGAACAGCAACACCTCCAGCCCCTGCAAGCGCGCATCAATGGCCGCTGCCAGACCCACAGGCCCCGCCCCAATGATGACCAAGGGCCGCCGCTGGGGCGGCTGCGCCATCAAGTCGGTGGTGGATCGGTAAGGAAATTTGGGATAGGTGTATTGGCCCATGCCGCCATGTCTCCGTGTGTTGGGGCGAATGCGGCAAAGTTTAACATTGGTAAACGAGTTTCCCTAATCGAAATCCTCGCAGGGATTACCCGGCTTCCTCGCGTGGCAGGCTGACCCAGCGCCCATCCAGCTCGTCGATGCGGATGCGGTGGTCAAAGACGGCCTCGATGGCGTCACGCGTGGCGGCCTCGGCGCAAGGGCCATGGTGCACGACGCGACCAGCGCGCATGACCAGCACATCGTCGGCGTGCAAAGCCATGCCGATCTCATGCAGCACGCTGACCACGGTGCGCCCCTGGCACACCAGCGCGCGAACCTGGCGCAGCCAGTCGACTTGGTGGGGCGGATCGAGGTTGGTCAAGGGCTCGTCCATCAGCATCACCTCGGCCTGCACCGCCAACAAACGAGCCAGCAGCACGCGCTGACGCTCGCCGTTGGAGAGGCTGTGCAGGTTGCGATGGCGCAAGTCCCAGACCTGCAAGGTCTCCAGACACGACCGCACGATCTGTTCATCCTCGACCGTGACCGCGCCCCACCAACCTTGATGCGGCGCGCGGCCGAGCATGGCGATCTCCCAGACGCTCAAATCGTCCGACACCACTTCGTCCTGCCCCATCCAGGCCAATCGCTGCGCACGCTCACGGGGCGTCGCTGCGCCGAGCGGCTGTCCCAACAAACGGACCTCGCCCTGCATGGGCAGCAAACCCGCCAAGGCTTTCAGTAAGGTGGACTTGCCAGCGCCATTGGGGCCGACGATGCAGGTCCATCGGCCAGCGGCCACGGAGACGTTCACCTCCGACAGCACGGGGCGTGCGCCGAGCTGCACCTGCAGGGCTGAAGCTTGCAGGGCCGGTGTCATCACAGGCCCTCCCGCACCGACTGGCGGTGCATCAGCCACAGCAGATACGCACCGCCCAACACCGCGGTCAAGAGCCCCACCGGCAACTCTTGCGGGGCCAGCAAGCCACGCGCCAGCAGATCGGCCCACAGCAGCAGCGCACCGCCCATCAAGGCCGACAGCGGCACGCGCCAGCGGTGCGTGGTTGGCACCAGCGCACGGACGGCGTGGGGTGCCGCCAAGCCGACAAAGGCGATCAGGCCCATCTGCGCCACCGCTGTGGCCGTGGCCAGCGCGAGCACCGAGACCAAACCGGCACGCAGCCGCGACAGGGGCAAGCCCAGGCTCTGCGCCGTGCTGGCCCCCAGGCTCATCGCGTCAAGCGCACGCGATGCGGCCCCAGCAGACACACCGCACAACACCAACACGACCAACATCAGGATCACCGAGGGCCACCCCACCGATGCCGTCGAGCCCAGCATGAAGCCCTGCGCGCCTTGCAGCAAGGCCGGTCGCCACAGGCTCAGCAGCGACGCCAGCGCACCGAGCATGACGCCGACGATCACACCGGCCAACAACAAGCGCACCGTGTGCTGCACGCCGCGCGCCAGCGTCAAGGTCAAGGCGACCGCTGCCCACGCGCCCACAAAGGCGGCACCGGTCAGCCCCAGGTGCTGCAAGCCGTAGACCGGCGCTGCGCCGGCCCCCAAGCCGAGCAAGCCCACCATCCAGCCCAGTGAGGCCCCTGAGGCGCTGCCCAGCAAATAAGGATCGGCCAGCGGGTTGCGAAACAGGCCCTGCGCCAAAGCCCCCGCCAAAGCCAACAAGGCCCCACCGGCCCAGGCCCCCAGTGAACGCGGCAGACGGATGTCGATGACGATTTGCCATGCCACGGGGTCGTGCCACAAGGTCGCCAGCGACGTCCAGCCCGTGCTGCCGACCGCACCACCGAGCGCGACACCCCCCAGCGCCAGCACCAACAACCCGATGGCGCAAACCTGCGGCGACAGGCCCCGCACCAGCGAACAAGCGGACGTGCTCATCGCGCGGCCCCGAAACAGCGCGCCATCAGTCGAGCGGCTTCGGCCATGCGCGGCCCCGGGCGCACCAGCACGTCGGACTCCGCTTCGGTGTAGGTGCACAGCCGCTGCTCGCGCACCGCCCGCAACTGTGACCAGCCTGGACGCGCCAGCAAGCTGCTCACATGCGTGTCTGCTGCGATGATGACATCGGGTTGCTCACGCACCACCCACTCGGGATTGATGTGCGGGAACGGCCCCAACTCAGCCCCCAGGATGTTGCGCGGCCCCAGCCGCTCCAAGGTCTCGCCCATGAAGGAGGCGGCACTGGCACCGTGGGGCACGGTGCTGACCTCGATGTAGACACGCTGTGTGCGCGCTGCCGCCGGCAAGGACTGGGCCACGCGCGCCACCTCGCGCTCCAGGCTCTGCCACACCGCGTCGCTGCGCGATGCGGGCAAGCCCAGCAGTTGCGACAACACCGCCAAGGTGCGACGCACATCGCGCCAGTTTTGCGGCTCCAAGCGCAACACGCGCAAGCCCAGTGCCTGCAAGCGATCGGCACCCCGCGCCGACGTGGCCATCAACACCACATCTGGACGCAAGGCCACGATGGCCTCCAGGTCGGGATCGAGTCCGCCGCCCAGCTTGGGCAGGGTCTGCACACGTTCGGGCCAGTTCGAATAGCGATCGACGCCGATGAGCCGGTCGCACGCGCCGAGCACGCACACCGTCTCGGTGAGGGACGGCAACAGGCTGACGATGCGACGCGCCGGCACATCCGACGCCACCGACTGCCCACGGTCGTCTTGCACCACGCCGGCATGTGCCATCGACAGCGCAGCGGCGATCAGCCAGCCGAGCAACCAGCGAAGACTGGCCTCAGGCATGCTGCGCCTCCCAGTGGACAAAAAGGCGATGCAGTTGCTGCACCCCATCGGTCAAAGCCGCCGGTCCCGGCTGCAAGATGTCGGCGGACTTGATTTCAAACAGTTGGCCGGTGCGCACGGCAGGCACATCGTTCCAGCCGGGCCGCGCCGCAACTTTCTCAGCGCGAAATTTCTTGCCGCACCACGAGCCAATGACGATGTCTGGCGCGCGCGCCACGATGGTCGGGTCATCGGCAATGATGCGGTCCTTGCCCATGGGACACGCTGCCAGCTCGGGAAAACAATCGTCGCCGCCCGCGATGCCGATCAACTCCGATACCCAGGCGATCGCGCTGATGCGCGGCTCGTCCCACTCCTCGAAGTACACGCGTGGACGGCGCTTGAACCGAGAGGCGGCTTCACGGATGGCGTTGAGGTCGGCCTGCATCTGCCGAATGCGTGTCAGCCCCTGATCAGCCTCGCCGACCATCGCCGCCACCTGATACAGCATGGCGAAGATGTCGGCCACGCTGCGCTGGTTGAACACCGTCACAGGCACACCTGCTCGAATGAGTTGGGCCGCGATGTCGGCTTGCAAGTCGGAGAAGCCGAACACGCAGTCCGGCTGCAACGCCAAGATCTTGTCGATCTTGGCGTTGAGAAACGCACTGACCCGAGGTTTTTCCTCCCGCGCCCGGCGCGGCCGCACGGTGTAGCCCGAGATGCCCACGATGCGCCACTCCTGCCCCAGCAGATACAACCACTCCGTCGTCTCCTCGGTGAGGCAGACGATGCGGGTGGGGGTGAGCTGGGACAGCATGGTCGATGCACTCAGAACTGATGCCGCAGGCCCAGCAACCAAGTACGCGCGAAATCGATGGCGTAGAAACCGGTGAGATTGGTCGGCGTGGTACTGCCCACCACGATGGCATTGTTCTGTTGCAGCAGGTTGTTGACCGCCACAAAGAACTGGGTCTGCCGATCCCACCGATATTCATAGGACACATCCGTCGAGCGATAGATGGGCTGACGTATCGCGTAGGTATTGCTGAAATCCTTGAAGGCATAGGCGCTGCCCCGCCAGACTTGCGAGACGTTCACCAGATGTCGCGGTTGCGGCTGCCAGCGCAGTCCCCACAGCAAGGTGTCGCGCGAAACGCCGGGCAAATTCTTGCCGTTGTAGGCAGCGTCTGTCGAGTCCGCCGAATCGATCTTGGCCACGGTGTAGGTGTAAGTGGCGCGGGCCGCCAATCCCGGACGGACCGCCCATTGATCCTGGATTTCCAGTCCGTATTTATGGGAACGGTCGATGTTCGTGTTGCTGTAAGTCACTGGCTCCAGGTAGATCTCGTTTTTCAGATCGGCCCGGAACACGGCCAGCTTGAGGCGGTTTCGAGTGGTCTGATGGTTGTATCCCAGGGTCCAAGTGGCGGCTTGGGCGGGCACCACGAATCCGTTGAAGCTTTGACCAACGACCTGATACGGCGGATTGGTGTCATAGATCGCAGAGTAGAAGCGATCCACATCCGGGGCCAAGCGCGACTTGGCATAAGTGGCAAACCACGACGATGTGGACGAAAGGGTTTGATTGAGCCCGACCTCCCACATGGGCAAATCGTGGGAATTGCCCAGATCGGCCGAAGACGGCTGGGTGTAGAGGTAGCTCACCTTCTCGCGGCGAATGCCCAACATCCAGGTCAGGCTTTCTTGGCTGTAATGCAGGTTTGCGAAGTAGGCACGGTTGTCTTTGTGGACTCGGCCCACGCCATCCTCTCTGGAGGCCTTGGCCTGCTGCACGCCCGTGCGCCACGACAGATGGTCGTGCTTGCCGTTGAGGTGCACCTCGTCCGACGTTTGTCGGTAGTCGTAGCGGATTGTCGTACCGTACCAAGTCAGCAAATCGGAGGTGCGTGTCTGCTCCTGATGAGACAGACCCATGCGCATCGTTCCACCGATGGGCATCTCCATCGAGACACCATCGGTCGCCTGGTTGTAACGCTGGCGATTGATGCCTCTGTTCACAAACGGATCTTGCCGCCACTGCGCCGCCGTGAAGTAATCGTTGTAGCGCCCATCGATGTCAGAGCGGGCCATGGAGGCTTTCAGCTTCAAGCCCTCTTGCGTTTGCCAGATCAACCCCAGGCGCCAATTACCCGCTTTGCTGCCATCGCGCTGCCCTTGGGCATCGGGTTGGACGTAACCGTCAAAGCGGCGGTCCTCTATCCCCGCCTCGACCTGGACGCGTTCAAAGGTCTGGGCGGCCTGGGCGGCCACGCCTGTTGCGCCATACGAACCGGCATGCGCCTGGACACGGTAACCATCGAGAGCACGGGTGGTGATCTCCACCACACCGGCCATCGCTCCGTCCCCATACAAGCTGCTGCCAACGCCGCGGCTGATTTCGATCTTCTCGATGGCATCCAAGGAGATGGCGCTCAGGATCGGAGAGCTCTGATCGATGGCGTTGAGGCGCTGACCGTTCAAAGAAACGACCATGTTCTGGTAACCGTTTTCGAATCCATAACCCCGCATGTTCAACAGCGGCGCCTCTTTGTTGCCAAACGCAGAGCCGACTTGCAATCCAGAAAATTTCGCCAGGTAGTCGTACAACGTCATCGCGCCGGATGCCTGGATGTCTTCACGCGTGTGAACCTCGACGGCGTAGGGCGCATCCATTTCTCGAAATGCCACACGGGTTGTGGTGACCAACACATCCTGTGGAATGGGCTGCACCAATCCATCGGCCCAACAGGCTGTCGTCATGGCCCACAGCGCAGGCACAGCCATGCGCACACAAATCAACTTCTTCATAGGAAAACACTCAGAACAAAAGCCCTCACCGCCATCCCCGACAGTGCTTGGGCGATCAGCCTCGCGTTTGCACACGAGGCCACTTTGTTGGCCGGTATCCGGGCTGGCGGAGACAACCTCTGTCGCCTTCCCGCGCGCTTGTTCAAGGCGCGCAGTGGCTGTGTGGACAGAAGCGGAGTCTGATTCAGACTCGTCCGCTGGACCGTTGCGGGGGCAGCTCAGGTTGGGTCATGGCCAAGGTGGCTGGACCGTCCTGATTCCCGTTGAACTGCGACGTGCGAACCACGCCGCGAGCACCAACAGGGCCGCATTTTAGGCGTCTGGCTTTCACCACCCTTAAAATGCCAGCCTCATGTCCCAGACCAACTTGATCGACCAAATCGCCGACCGCGTCGAGCGATTGATGTTGCGGCACGAAGAGTTGCAACGCACCAACGCCTTGCTGTCGGCCCAGGTGCAGGAAATCGCCCGTGAGCGCGATTTGCTCAAGTCCCGTCTGGCGGCAGCACGCCAGCGCATCGACGCACTGATCGACCGCCTCCCCCAAGACAGCGCAGCCAAGGACGCGGCATCATGAAGCAAATGGAAGTGCAGATCATGGGACAAGGCTATGTGCTGGGTTGCCCCGAGGGCGGCGAAGCGCGACTGGCCGAGGCGGTGCGCAGGGTCGACGAAGCCATGTGCCGCATCCGCGATGCGGGCAAGATCAAGGCCCGGGATCGCATTTCCGTGCTGGCCGCGCTGAACCTGGCCTTTGACTTGGCAGACCGCCCCGCCGAAGCCACTTCTGTCGGCGGTGCGGACGGCGAGAAGTTGCAAGCCCTGTTGCAGCGACTCGATGCCGCGCTCGCGAGCGACAACCGCCTGCTCTGAAGCCTCCTACAATCCGGGCGTCTGCAAGCCCCTGGGGCTTTATATTTCCTTGAACCAATGCTCGTATGAGCCCGGGCTTGGAACATCGGCTGTCCGGCGTGATCGTCTCGCGTCAGATGAACCCAAGGTCAGTCTGCCCTCGCCCACCTGAACCCCCGGTTCAGGATGACGGTCCCAGGCCGCCTTGCAGACACCTTTCTCTCACCCTTTGGCTGTACGGCTGCCCATGGAACTCCATCCCCAACTGATCATCGAACTGGCTGTGCTGGGCATCTGCACCGGCTTTCTGGCAGGACTGCTGGGCATCGGCGGGGGCATGGTCATGGTGCCCTTCATCACCATCTTGTTGTCCAACCGAGGCGTGCCCGCTGACCTGGCGGTCAAGATGGCGATTGCCACTTCGATGGCCACCATCATCTTCACCTCGATCTCCAGCGTGCGTGCGCACCACAAACGAGGCGCGGTGCGCTGGGACCTGGTCAGAGGGCTGGCACCAGGCATTGTGCTGGGCAGCATGCTGGGCAGCCTGGGCGTGTTTGCCCTGCTCAAGGGCTCATACCTCGCCGTCTTCTTCGGCTTGTTCGTGGGCTTCTCGGCGACGCAGATGTTCCTGGACAAGAAGCCCGCGCCGACGCGTCAGGTGCCTGGCTTTGCCGGGCTGATGGGCGCTGGCACGGGCATTGGCTTTCTGTCGGGGCTGGTGGGTGCCGGCGGCGGTTTCATCAGTGTGCCGTTCATGACGTGGTGCAACATCGCCATCCACAACGCCGTCGCCACCAGCGCCGCTTTGGGTTTCCCGATTGCGGTGGCGAATGTGGCGGGCTACATCGTCAGCGGCTGGACCGTGGAGGGCTTGCCTGCGGGGGCTTTCGGTTACATCTGGGTGCCGGCCCTGGCGGTCATCGCCATGTGCAGCGTGCTCACCGCACCTTTGGGGGCGAAGGCCGCGCACAACCTGCCGGTGAAAAAACTCAAGCGCATATTTGCCAGCATCCTGTACCTGCTGGCGATCTACATGTTCTACAAAGGACTGAGCGGTTAAACCGCCCTCAGGGCACCACGCACCAGGGGGCTTGGTATTCAACCAAGCCCATCCACAAAGCCCATCCGGAGCTGACGGCCAAAGCGAGTCCTGCCAAACGAACACCCCAGGCGCCGCTGCCGTCGCCTGTGTTCTGGAATCCGCGCAGGCGCAGCCACAGCCAGGGACCGAGCGTGAGCACCAATGCGCTGCCCAACGCAAAGCAGCCCATGACGAGCGCGCCTTGCAGCGGGTGGTTGGTCAAGGCCGCCACCAGCAAGGCCCCGTACAGCAAACCGCAGGGCAACAGGGCCCAGACAAAGCCTAGTATGAGCGCGCCACCGTTTTGCAGTCTGAGGTGTGCCGTCCAGGTTTGCACGCGTCGCCAGACGATGCGTCCGACTCGATCCAGCCACGGGGGTTGCTCGGCGCGCCACATCAACAGCACCCCAATGAGAAAAGCCAGGATGTGCAAAAAGGTCCAGACCGGTCGCAAAGCCACCGACTGCGTGCTCAGCCAGCCCACGCCTTGCATGGACCAAGCCGCCAATGCGCCGAGGCTGCCGTAGCCCAGGATGCGGCCCGACTGAAACAACAGCATGGGTGCCAAGCTCTGCTGGCCGCGCATTTGGGCCGAGCGCCCGATGCCCGCACAAGCGGCACCGCACATGGCCAAGCAATGAGGCCCGCCCGCCAGGCCCATGAGCAAGGCGGTCAAAGCGAGTGTAGAAACCATCAGATGATTTTAGAGAACCGGGCCCGGTTGCGATCGGCTTGCAGGTACTTGTCAAAGACCATGGCCACGCCGCGCACAAAGAACCAGCCCAGTTCGGTGACCTGCACGCCGTTGTCGTCCAGGGTCACCAGCCCCTCACTTTGCATGGCGCGCATCTGTTCGAGCTCGGTGGCAAAGTAGGACTTGAAGTCGATCAGGTGCGAGACCTCGATCGATTCGAACAGCACACTACCCTGGCACATCAGGGCCATGATGACGCTGCGCCGCACCAGATCGTCACGCGTGAGCGCCAGTCCACGCGCCACGGGCAGACGGCCCTGGTTGAGCAAGTCGTAGTACTCGTCCAGGGTTTTGACGTTTTGATGGAAGGTCGGTCCGACGCGGCCGATGGCAGACACGCCCAGGGAGACCAGATCGCAATCGGGCTGGGTGCTGTAGCCCTGGAAGTTGCGATGCAGGCGTCCCTGGCGCTTGGCCACGGCCAGCGCATCGTCGGGCAAGGCGAAGTGGTCCATGCCCACATAGTCGTAACCGGCATGCATCAGTGCCTTGAGCGCGTCATCGAGCATGGCCAGCTTGGACGCTGCCGGGGGCAGGTCCTGTGCATGGATGCGCCGCTGGGGCTTGAAGCGTTCGGGCAGGTGTGCGTAGGCGTACAAAGCGATGCGATCGGGACGCAGGCGGCTGATCTGGGCCAGCGTGCGCTGGAAGGTCTCGGGCGTCTGCATGGGCAGGCCGTAGATCAGGTCCGCGTTGATCGACTCAAACCCCAGCGCCCGGGCCTCGGCCACGAGATCGAACACCTGCTCGGCCGGTTGGATGCGGTGCACCGCTTTTTGCACCACTGGCTCAAAGTCTTGCACCCCAAAGCTCAGCCGGTTGAAACCCAGCTCGGCCAGGGTGGCCAAGCGCTCGCGCGTCACGGTGCGTGGATCGATCTCGATGGAGTATTCGCCACCCGGCACCAAATCAAAGTGATGACGCAATAGGCGCATCAGGCTGCGCAACTCGTCGTCGCTCAAAAAAGTGGGGCTGCCTCCACCCAAATGCAACTGCGAGACGGTCTGGCCCTTGCCCAGATGGGCCACATTGAGCTCAACCTCGCGGCTGAGGTAGCGCAGGTATTCCTCGCCGCGCTCGTGGTGCTTGGTGATGATCTTGTTGCAAGCGCAGTAGTAGCACAGCGATTCGCAAAACGGAATGTGCACATACAGCGACAGCGGATAGGCCTTGGCGGCCAAGCCATCGCGACGTTGCTCCAGAGCCCGGATGTAATCGGCCTCACCAAAGGCCTCGACAAAGCGATCGGCCGTGGGATAGGAGGTGTAGCGCGGGCCTGCCACATCGTAACGCCGCAACAGTTCCGGGTTCAGGATGTCGGCACTGACATGCGGTGATGAAACGACGGTATCGGGCATGGTTACAAAGCAGCTGGGTAGCGGCGATAATAGGGGCCAGTCAGTCTCTTGTGCCTTGACATGAGTCAACCAAGCTTGTCCTCTGCATGAACCCCTCCAGCATCAAAGTCGCCTGCTCCAACTGCAATCTGCGTGAACTGTGCATGCCCGTTGGCCTGAGCGAGCAGGACATGAGCCGAATTGACGAAGTGGTTGCCATACGCCGCAAGATCCAGCGTGGGGAGAATCTGTTTCGCAACGGCGATAAATTTAATTCTTTGTTCGCCATCCGCACGGGCTTTTTCAAGACCTGCATTTCATCCGAGGATGGGCGCGATCAGGTGACGGGCTTTCAAATGGCTGGCGAGATCATCGGCCTCGATGGCATCGTCAGCGACCACCACACCTGCGACGCCATCGCCCTCGAAGATGCCGAAGTGTGTGTGATGCCCTTCGACCGCATTGAAGAGCTCTCGCGCGAGATCAAGGGTTTGCAACACCATGTGCACAAGATCATGAGCCGCGAGATCGTGCGCGAGCATGGCGTCATGCTGCTCCTGGGCAGCATGCGCGCTGAGGAGCGACTCGCCGCCTTCTTGCTCAACCTGGTGCAACGTCTGCATGCGCGCGGCTTCTCAAAGTCCGAACTGATTTTGCGCATGACGCGCGAAGAGATCGGCAGCTTTCTGGGCCTCAAGCTCGAAACCGTCAGCCGCACCTTCTCCAAATTTGTGGACGACGGCATCGTTGAAGTCAAGCAGCGTTATGTGCACATCCTCAACACCGAGGCGCTGCGTCAGATCGTCAACTCGCAGTCCTGCCAGTCCTGACGCTGCGCGACAGCTGGCGCGCTGGCCTCACACGCAACTCAGTGCGATGAGCCCGCCATACAGCAGCGCCGTGGCAATGGTGAGCACGATGGCACCGCGCAATCGTTGGGGTGTTTGAGCGTCACGCCGCAGTCGTCGCCACGCATCCCAGCCCGTCAGCGCTGACAACAGCGCCCCAGCCGAGGTGATGGGCACCATGTCCAGCAGCACGGCCAAGAGCAGCACCGACTGCGAAAACACCAGGAAAACCGCGTACAAACCCACCGCGCGTGCGTGGCCCAGTCGAACCACTGCAGTGCGTTTGCCCACCGACGCATCGGCAGCCGCATCCGGGAACGCATTGATGAGCAGGATGTTGGCGATCAAGGCCCCATAGCCTGCCGCCACCCAAGCGACCCGCAGATCCAGCCCACCCCGAAACACCGCATCGGCTCCGATCACCAACAAGGTCCACGTCAGGCCCACGCTGACCTCACCAGCCCCTCGGTGCATCAAGGCCAGCGGTGGCGCCGAGTAAGCCCACCCCAGCAGCAGCCCGGCCAAGCCCAATGCGACCAGCACCCAACCGCCCTGCCAAGCCAAGCCAAGTCCCATGGGCACGGCCATCGCCAACAACACGCCCGCCAGACGACGCGTTTGCTCTGGTGTGACCTCCCCGTCTTGGATCAGGCGAGCCCCGCCCGTGAAGGGAAAAAGACCGTCCGAGTTGGCCGCATCCGCGCCGCTGCGGGCGTCGTGGTAATCGTTGAGCACATTGGCGGTGGCATGCAGCAGCAAGGACACCACGACCACCAGCACAGCAGAAACAAACCCGATCTGAAAGCCATCGTGGTGTGCCAGCGCAAACCCCAGCAGACACCCCATCAGGGTGATGACACCAAATCCCGGCCGCGTCATGCGCAGCGCGGTCGCTGCGTCAATGCTTGGGTTCGGCAGGCGCATCACCTTTGGGAGTGGCCGCGTGGTTGCGAGCCTGAATCGCGGGCATCATTTGCGCTTCTTCAGCCTTCATCTTGCTGATCTCCAAGCCCTTGCGGTAGTAGTCTTCGGCCACCACAGGATCGGGCACTCGCAACGCGATGTAGAGGGTGACAAAACCCGCAATCACGACGGTGACCGGACCGAGGACCACCAGCCACATCGGGCCGACTTTCCACCAAGGCTGTGAAGGTTGCTGGGGTTGGGACATGGGATACCTCAGATCTGTGTTGCGAGCGTGTAGCGCACGAAAATTTTAAGCCCCACAAAGCAAACACCCTCGCCGCAGCGAGGGTGGATCAACCATCGGATGCCAGGACTGACATCCGACGGCAGGGGCCGATTTACTTGGCAGCCGACTTGTTGGACAGACCCCAGACGTAAGCCGTCAGAACGTGGATCTGCGAGGGCGTCAGACGGTCCTCTTGGGCCGGCATCTGATTCATCTTGCCGTTGTTGACCATCTCCACCACCGTGGACTCGACGCCAGCGCCGTGCAACCAAGTTTTGTCGGTGAGGTTGGGAGCGCCGACCGCTTGCAAGCCTTTGCCATCCGGACCGTGGCAGGCGGCACAGGCGGCGAACTTTTCTTTGCCCAATGCGGCCTTCACCGAATCGTGGGCAGCGCCCGACAGGCTCAACACATAGTTCGCCAGATTGCGCACATCGTCCGAGGTGCCCACCGCCGCAGCCATCGGGGGCATGACGCCCATGCGACCCTTGGTGATGGTTTCCTTGATCTTGTCGGTCGTGCCGCCATGCAGCCAATCACCGTCGGTCAGGTTGGGGAAGCCTTTGGAGCCACGCGCATCCGAGCCGTGACATTGAGCGCAGTTGTTCATGAACAGGCGCTCGCCCACGGCCATGGCCTTGGGATCGCCCGACAGGTCTTCGGGCGACTTGGCATCGAAGGCTGCGTACAGGGGTTGCAGGTCCTGGTTGGCCTTGGCCACTTCGGCGTCGTACTGGCCCTTGGAGGTCCAGCCCAAGGAGCCTTTGTAGGCGCCCATGCCCGGGTACGAGAACCAATAGACCACGGCGAACACGATGGTGATGATGAACAGCCACAGCCACCAGCGCGGCAGGGGGTTGTTGAGCTCTGCCAGGTTTTCATCCCACACGTGACCGGTGGTGTTGTCACTGACCGATTGCACCTTGATGCGGCCCGAGAACCACAGCAGGGCTGCACAGAAGACGATGCCGAGCACCGAGATGGCGGTCACGAAGACCGACCAGAAATTGCTTGTGAAATCACTCATGATTCGATTCCTTGAGAAGGCGGACCTCAGTCCTGGTCGAAGGGCAGCTTGGCCGCCTCTTCGAAATCCTCCCGGTTGCGCCGGGAATACGTCCAGACCAGGATGCCGATGAACACGGCAAAGCTCAGCACAGTGGCGACGACGCGCAGGTCATTGACATCCATGAGGTCCTTCCTTTCGATTACTTGAGGGCGCGGCCCAGCGATTGCAGGTAGGCAATCACGGCTTCCATCTCGGTCTTGCCGGTGACTTCCTCAGCGGCCTTGGCGATTTCCTCATCGGTGTAAGGCACGCCCACCGTGCGCAGCGCGGTCATGCGCGGAGCCATCACACTGGGATCGACCTGATTTTTGGTCAGCCAGGGGTACTCAGGCATGTTGGACTCGGGCACCACATCGCGGGGATTGTTCAGGTGCACACGATGCCATTCATCGCTGTACTTGCCGCCCACGCGGGCCAGATCAGGCCCCGTGCGCTTGCTGCCCCACTGGAAGGGGTGGTCGTACACCGACTCACCCGCCACCGAGTAGTGGCCATAGCGCAGCGTCTCGGCACGGAACGGACGGATCATCTGCGAGTGGCAGTTGTAGCAGCCCTCACGGATATACACGTCACGACCCGCGAGTTGCAGCGCGGTGTAAGGCTTGACGCCCGGTGCCGGCTCCGTGGTCGACTTCTGGAAGAACAGCGGCACGATTTCGACCAAGCCACCGAAGATGACGGCGACCAAGATCAGCACGATCATCAGAAAGTTGCTGGTCTCAATGCGCGCGTGGGAGAGACCGCCTTGTGTGTTGTGATTGGACATGTCGGTCTCCTCAGGCGTGTGCGGGTGCGGGAATGACAGCATCTGCGGCACGGCCGGTGGTTGCTGTTTTCAGAACGTTCCAGAGCATGATCAGCATGCCGCCCAGGTACAGCAGACCGCCCAACACACGAATCACGTAGAACGGATAGGTGGCCTTGACCGACTCCACGAAGGTGTAGGTCAGGGTGCCGTCGGGGTTGATGGCACGCCACATCAGACCTTGCATCACACCGGCAATCCACATGGCGGCGATGTAGAGCACGATGCCGATGGTGGCCATCCAGAAATGCAGCTCAATCGCCTTGACGCTGAACATCTGCTTGCGACCAAACAGGCGCGGCACCAGGAAGTAGATCGAGCCCATCGACACCAGACCCACCCAGCCCAGAGCGCCCGAGTGCACGTGGCCCACGGTCCAGTCGGTGTAGTGAGAGAGTGCGTTGACGGTCTTGATCGACATCATCGGGCCTTCGAAGGTGGACATGCCGTAGAACGACAGGGACACGATCAGGAAGCGCAGGATGGGGTCATCGCGCAGCTTGTGCCAAGCACCCGACAAGGTCATGATGCCGTTGATCATGCCGCCCCAGCTCGGTGCCAACAGGACCAGCGAGAACACCATGCCCACCGATTGCGTCCAGTCCGGCAGTGCGGTGTAGTGCAGGTGGTGAGGACCCGCCCACATGTAGGTGAAGATCAGGGCCCAGAAGTGCACGATCGACAGGCGATACGAGTACACGGGCCGCTCGGCCTGCTTCGGGATGAAGTAGTACATCATGCCCAGGAAGCCCGCCGTCAGGAAAAAGCCGACAGCATTGTGGCCGTACCACCACTGCACCATGGCGTCTTGCGCACCGGCGTATGCCGAGTACGACTTGAGAAAGCCAGCCGGGATGGCCGCGCTGTTGACGATGTGCAGCAAAGCCACCGCCAGAATGAAGGCGCCGTAGAACCAGTTGGCGACGTAAATGTGCTTGACCTTGCGAATGCCGATGGTGCCAAAGAACACGATGGCATAGGCCACCCAGACCACGGCGATCAGGATGTCAATCGGCCACTCCAGCTCGGCGTATTCCTTGCCCGAGGTGAAGCCCAGCGGCAGGGTGATCGCCGCCAGCACGATGATGAGCTGCCAACCCCAGAACGTGAATTTCGCCAGCGCTGGCGCAAACAGTCGGGTGTGACAGGTGCGCTGGACCACGTAGTAGCTGGTCGCGAACAAGGCGCAGCCACCAAACGCAAAGATCACCGCGTTGGTGTGCAACGGTCGCAAGCGGCCGTAGGTCAGAAATGGAATACCAAAGTTCAGTTCGGGCCATGCAAGCTGACTGGCAACAATCACGCCAACCAACATGCCAACCACGCCCCAAACCACCGCCATGATGGAAAACTGCCGAACAACGGAATCGTCGTAAACGGCTTGTGGAGATGCGTTCATCGGTCACCTTTCATTTTGCTGTCCGAGTATCCACATTAACCCTTACGGGATCCTTGATTCAGGTCAATCGTCACGAAGAATGCGCTCCCCCTCCTGCTCCAAGGCATCGAACTGCCCACGGTGAATGGCCCACCACAGCCCCACCAGGATCAACAGGACCAACACGACGGAGAGGGGAATGAGCAAATACAAAATGTCCATGATTTACTTTCGGCTGAGGCGCAAGGCATTCATCACCACCAGCAATGAACTCAGGGCCATGCCCAGACCGGCCAGCCAGGGTGGCAACCATCCCATCCAGGCCAGCGGCACACAGATGGCGTTGTAGATGGCGGCCCACAGCAGGTTCTGGCGCACGACGCGCAAGGTCTGGCGCGACAACACCACCGCATCGGCCACCACCGACAGCCGGTCACCGAGCAGGACCAGATCGGCATTGGACTGGGTCAAAGGGACGG
>Ga0255166_1000033_pt1 | contig 127587 bp, 129 predicted proteins | sample Atl_Cont_RepC_8d_FD_186013 | JGI IMG/M metagenome (GOLD analysis project Ga0255166, IMG submission 186013) | Freshwater microbial communities from Altamaha River, Georgia, United States - Atl_Cont_RepC_8d | ecosystem: Environmental > Aquatic > Freshwater > River | place: USA: Georgia...
CCAACCGCGAATTTCCATCAAGGTCAGGGAGACAGAAATGCTCCCGTCACAGGCCGGATATACGAGTGCAAGTGTTTCAGCCAAACCAGATCAAAAAAATCTCACGCAAAGTGGAGGAGTCCATATACGTTCATAGAGCCATCGCAACAAGGACTCAAAAATGGCAGCCACCAACACCATCGCACAGACAGAAAACAACTACGACCGCTTCATCGCCGAGCTGACCGCCCTCACCCGTAAATACGGGGTGGCCATCCAGTCTGTCGGAGGGGTGTATCTAGCCGATGAGCGCGGCGAGTTTGACAAACTCACCTACACCGCCGACATCACGAGTGGCGACCTGTACCCGAATTTCTCAGAAAAATGACACAAGCATCGAGCCCTACGAATTCGCAGAAACGCTGCCCAAACTCGACCCGAGTGGCGTTTGACCCCACTGACGAGCCATGGCTTCAGCCACGCCAATGAAAGTGGTACTTCGGAGTTTCCAGCGATCAACGGATGGAGGTAAGCGGTGAATCCGCGTCTCACGTCCATCAACGATGTTTTCTGGTTCAAGTACAGGAAGTCCCTTGAGCCAGAGACATGTGGCCTTTGTTTCACCATGTCCAAACATCCACGGTTGAATGATCTGGTCTGGCTTTCGCCAGAGTGAAGACATGATGCAAACCGGATTTTCCACTGCAATTTTTGGAATATCGGCCTTCGCAAGCATCATAAAAAATGATGCCGCTTCTTGCTGCATCCCATGCATAACTTTCAAGGGAAAGTGACGAGCTCCACTGACAGCCAGATGGGTGCAGGGTGGATGCGCAATCATCAAATCCCATGGATAGAGAAGAACATCACGGACATCACCCTGGTAGTGCGGCCCTGCTGACTCGGAAGGCAGCAGATCGCAACTCATTGCTTCGTGGCCCATCCGAATGAATGCATCACGCACCCGACCGGAATACTCACATGCAACAAGAACCTTCATTGCGACGCACCGCCAGTTTGCGAAACTTCACCCACTGCACATGTTGTGTTTTCATTTGATACACAAACGCCCTTCAGACCTGTGTACTCTTCCCACCGCTTGACGATGACATCCACGAACTTGGGATCGAGCTCAATGAGGCGAGCCTGACGCCCGGTCTTTTCACTGGCGATCAGGGTGGTGCCCGAACCTCCAAACAGGTCCAAAACGATGTCCCGGCTCTTCGAGGAATTCTTGATGGCCCGCTCGACCAACTCAACCGGCTTCATGGTCGGGTGCAGGTCATTGACCCGGGGCTTGTTGTAGTTCCAGATGTCTGACTGGTCCCGGTCGCCGCACCAGAAGTGGTCCGTACCCTGTTTCCAGCCATACAGGATGGGCTCGTACTGGCGCTGGTAATCCGCGCGCCCAAGCGTGAAAGTGTTCTTGGCCCAGATGATGAACGTGGACCACTTACCTCCTGCCTTGATCCAGGCCTTTTGCAGGGTGTGCAGCTCGGACGAGCTCATGCACACGTAGCAGGCACCCTTGGTGACCAGAAGCAGGTTCAGACAGGAGTCGTAGAGGAACTGGAAGAACCCCTCTCCCAGATCGTCGTTCATGATGCGCCGGTCTTTGCCGCGCATCTTGTCCTTGGCACTGTTGCCGTAGTCCACGTTGTAAGGTGGATCGGTGAAGGCCATGTCGGCCAGTTGGCCACCCATGAGGCGCTCCACATCCGACAGGATCGTTGAGTCGCCACAAAGGAGGCGGTGGTTGCCGAGAATCCACAAGTCCCCAGGTCTGGAAACAGGATCTACTGGTGCTTCTGGGATTGCATCATCCTCAGTCAAACCACCGCCTGACTCGTCGCCGTTGAGCAGCTCCTCGAGCTCCTTGTCGGTGAAACCCATCAGGTCCAGATCGAAGTCGGCCGCTTTGAGCTCGGCCAACTCGAGTTTCAAGAGCTCGTCATCCCAGCCAGCGTTCTCGGCCAACCGGTTGTCGGCCAGGATGTAGGCCTTCTTCTGCTCGGGCGTCAGGTGCCCCAGCTCAATGACCGGCACCTCCTTGAGACCGAGCTTGCGCGCAGCCATCAAGCGACCGTGGCCAGCAATCACGCCCTTGGCACCGTCCGTGAGGATCGGGTTGGTCCAGCCGAACTCGGTGATCGAGGCCGCGATCTGTGCAACCTGGGCATCGCTGTGGGTTCGGGCATTGCGTGCGTAGGGGACGAGCGCGTCCACTGGGACCATTCGGATCTCAGGATGATTCATAGGGGTGACCGGTAAAATCGACTGCAAAACGAGAATGTTCTGCAGTGCAAATCAAAGTAGTTCGCGGGGTTCTGGCCCGCAAAAGCCCGACTGAGGCCACAGCATCCGGAGCAGGCTTTACGCCACTGGTTGCTGGGACCTACGAAGTGGGATCAGAAATTCATAGCCGTCTGGAAGTTCTCCGCGAGGGAAAACCGACCGTGTACCTGCCGCTTGAAAAGCTGGCGGAGTACGAGGCAGCAGGAGAAATCGAAGTTCATCGATAGGAGTCGGACAACAGTCAGTAGACGTCGATGTCATCGACTGTCTTTGACTATTCCTCGACTGTTTCGGGGAAGTTTCAGGGTGTCATTGACTGTGTGTGACTGTCATCACTGTCTCTGCACTCGTTTGTCCACCGTAGCCGAAAATGTAGCTGCAAATCGCCGAAATGTTGCAGCGTGTTTTGGCCCCAAAAACCGCGCATTCACTACCGAGTTTGAATTGCGCCGCGCATGCACGCCAAAACACGCTAATTTCCCATCTGGTTGGAGCGCCTCACGGTTTGGCTGGCTCCCCCCTCTTGTTGAGCAGATCGGCCACCACCTGCATGTCCCGCTTCCAGCGTCTCCATGCCGTGGTGCGGTCACAGGCAAAGCGCTTGCTGATCTCCACCCAGTCAAAGCGCTTGGCCCGCATCCACACCAGATGCCGCTCATCGAGTTCGAGCATCTGCACCCAGCGCATGACTTCGAGCATTCGCTCCACATCCTGAGGGGATGGGGGCGGCAATCGGTACACCTTGTGCGGATCCGGGTAGGCATCGCCTGGCAGGATCACGATGGGCCAGGTGCTGGCGTAGCCCTGCACCATCACGCGCGGCAGGCGCCTGGCGGTTCGGGCCGCATCGACAAATCGGTCTGCCACCGTCTCGACTGTCCAGACTTCAACCATGGCCACCTCCCTTGGGTTGACCCTGGCCATGGCCTTGACCATAGAGCCGCTCGCCAATGCTGCGAATGAGCTGGCGCTCCAGAAAATCCAGGCGCTCGTCATCATGGGAGATGACCAGGATGTGCTGCTCGCGCCATCCCTGGCGCTTGGTCGCCTCGACATCCATGGAAGTGGCCTGCATGCGCCCAAGGGGCGATGGGTAACGTGCCGGAGGGATCTTCATACCTGCCCTCCAAACGCAATATTCCGATGCGCCGCTGGAAAGTCAAAAGCGGACTTGTCCGGTTTTGACAATGTGACCGACGCTCTTGACGGTGGATAACACTCCACCTCTTTATGCGCGTCTACGCGCCCGCGTAAAGAACCAATGTAATGACCCGTCAGTAGCGTCGGAAAGCCGATTTCTGAAATCTTTTTCATTGAATTTGTCTCTCAATCATCGTTATAGGGATAGGACCTGGAAGGCAAGGCAGTGGGCTGTTTGAGGTCGATGCCCTGGTAGCCACGCACACCCATGGTGTTGCGCCACTTGTCCAAACGTCTGGCCAGCAAGGCATCCGAAAACCGGCGCTGCGTGCCCGTGTATTCGCCACTGAGCTCGGACCACTGCTTCCAGTCGTTGAAGAGCGTGGCAGTCAGCGCCTTGAGGCCGGGCCCCAGGTTGCAGCGCTCGGCAATCCACCGGCCCATGGCGTCCTCGGCCTCGAAGTACTCCTCGGTTGCAGCCATCACGGATTGAGGCTGCTTGAGACCCTGGCTCTGCCAGAGCAGGCATCCCTGCACGGCCCAGGCCAGAATCCCGTCCCGTTCAGCCAGCAGCTTCTCGGTGAGCAAGGGATCGCGCTTTTCCGGAGGGACCGTGATCGTGAAAGGGATCAGGTGCATGCGGCGGCGCATGGCCTCGTCGATGTTGCGGATCGCGGGCTTGTGATTGCCTGCAATCAAGAGCTTGAACTGCGGCCTGTAGGTGAAGAAGTCCTGGTGCATCAGGCGGGCCGTGATGTCGTCACCACCCGTGATCGCCTTGATCTTGGATTCGTTCCAGCGCCTGCCCTGCTCGGTCTCGGTGGCCGAGACAAAGCGTGCACCGCGAAGGCCTGCCAGATCGGTGGGATGCCGGTCCGAGCGCGACTCCATGAAAGTGTCCATCGGGGCGTTTGCCGCGTAGTCGCCCAGCACCGTGGAGATCACGTTCACGAAAACTGACTTGCCGTTAGCACCCGTGCCATACAGGAAGAACAAAGCGTGGGTGCTGATGTCACCTGTCAGGCAGTAGCCCACCACTCGCTGCAGGTAAACCTGTAGCTCCTCATCTCCTCCAGTCACGTTCACCAGAAAATTGCGCCAGACCGGACACTCGCCTTGCGGCGTGGCCGTGGTCACCTTGGTCATGCGCCGTCCACGGTCATGGGGCCCACGGGCGCCAGTTCGCAGATCAACGATGCCGCCCGGGGTGTTGAGCAGCCAAGCATGGGCATCCCATTCTTCGACCGTGGCGCTGTGGCGCACATCCGAACGGGCAAGCCGCTCGATCGCGGAGACAGTTCCAGCGCTGGCGAGTCGTCCCTTGAGCTTGGAGCCATCGGCGTGAATTGATGCCATCCGGCACATCAGGCGCGAGAGGTACATCACGTACAGGGACTTGTCGACGTTCCAGCGAACACCGTTCCACACGAGCCACTTGCCCCAGGGCGCGCAGTAGCGCCAGTCCTCAGCGAACTGATGAGAAAAGGCCATGGCCAGCCCATCCTCGTTGGTGTAGTCGATGCCATCGACCAGCTGTAAGGGGGCAAGGACATCGGTCTGCTGCACCACAGGGACACGTTCGCCCACGGCCAGAAACCCAGCGATGTCAAAGCCATCGAGCACCGCGTCGGCCGCATCCCAGCCTTCGGGCTTTTCTGCTGGTGGCTGCAAGATCACGCACGACCGGGCTCCAGCCTGCAAGATGGCCTGCGATGCCTGGTCGGCGTAGTGCCAGCCGGGCTTGTCCCGATCTGGCCAAATGAGGACGTGCTTGCCCGACAGTGGAGACCAGTCCGTCTTGGCTACCGGGGCATTGGCACCATGCATGGCCGTGGTGGCACACACACCCAGGTCGATCAGGGCCTGCGCGCACTTTTCGCCTTCGACCATCACAACCTGCGCGGCCTTGAGCATGCCCGGCTGGTTGTACAGCGGACGAGGCTCGGGCGGGGTCATCTTTCGGCGACGCACATCCCAGGGCCTGAACTCTTTGCGGCCAGGCTCGGGGTCGTAGCGGTACACGACGGCAATCAGTTTTCCGCTTGCGTCCTGGTAATCCCACTTGGCCGTTGCGGGACCGAGCTCATCAACGGCTGGTGGCTTGGCCTTGCTTTCCGCGACGGCGCTTGCTGGCATGGCCGAAACACGACCGAGCCAGCTTCTGGCCCGTTCGAGCACCTGCGGGAACTGGGCCTGCACATCGAGGTTGTAGTAACGGGCGATGAGGTCCAGGATATCCCCGCCCTCATCCGTGGCGCGGTCGGTCCACAGGCCAGCCTTGGGTCCAGACAGCAGCAATTCCAGACTGTCGCCCGGACCACCCATCACGTCCCCCACCAGGTATTTGTTCTGGCGGCGCTTGCCTGAGGGCCAGATGTCCAGAACCAGCAGGGGCAACTGGTCATTCAGGGCTGCGCGGATTTCGTCCTTTTCTCGGGCAGCAGCGGCACCGTCCTCTGGCGCCTTGCGCGCTTTGCCTCCAAGTGCATCGTTGAAATCAAGCATGCGCACCCCCTGCTGGAGCTTTTGCCTGATTCGCCGCTAGCGCCGCCTGCTCGGCGGCATACCTGACCTGCCACTTGTGCAGCTCCCGCAAGCGATAGCGCACCAGGCGGCTGATGGAGTAATACGGGATCCCGAGGGCTGCTCGTTTGCGGGCGTCAAGAAAGTAATACAGCGGCAGATTCAGCGCTGTCGATGCCTGCTCGGCTGTCACGAATGGCTCATCCGTGGCGTCACCGGCCGCAGAAGGCAACTGCAGTGCTGCGGAAATCTTTGAATTGGTGTTGTTCATGAAAACAGTCGTCCCTGCAGGTGGCGTGAGCCACCCGCATTGGTTGAAGAAATTGGATCCGGGAGGTGTCCCGGTGGATCAGGACACTCAGCCCGTGGGCGATGTGTCCAGTTGCATGCGAACGGGCGGGTACTTGCTGCGTTCGTGTTCCTGCACCATGACCTCGACATAAGTCGTGACCACGGCATTGATCAGCCGCAGGGCCTCTTGCTGGGTGTAGCTCGACAGCGGTCGGTCCATACCGATCTCGCTGGCGGCCTCGCCCAGCGGCTTGAGGCACAGTTGCATGGCGGCCAGTTCTGCTTCCGACGGATCAATCACGCCAGCTCCCGTGGGCAAGATGTCCTCGCGCTCGAGGCAGCGCAAACCGACTGCGTAGAGCCGGTGGAAACAGGCCTGACAGCGCAGCGAGCAGAAGATCCAGTCGATGGGATACCGCTTGGGGTGCCCCACTTTGAAGCGAAGATCCACATGGCCGAAGCCCCTGGCTTGTCGGGAGCACACCCAGCATTTCATGCACAGCCGCCATCACTGCGCCCAAGCAGGCCGAGCCTGCGCGTTGCCAGGACGTGGGTTGTAGCTAGCCCCAGGCTGTGGGGCTGGTGCCGCTGATGCGGGAACTGCCGCTGCCGGGGCCCCACCGGAGCCGTGGCCCCCACCAGAGCCCCCGCCCATGCCACCCTCGCGTTGCAGCTTGGCCTGCATCAGCTCTGCATACTCCTTGTGATCGGGCTCGATCACCAGCCGGATGATGTTGCGGTACTCGCCCTGCCCGTCTTTTTCAATGCCGATCCGGGCCGCGAATTCGGCACCATCGAGGTCACCGAAGCTGCGGATCTGGCGGGCACGCTGCGCCTCTGGGGATGCGTCATCGGGGTGAATGTTGCGCGAGCTGTTGAGCACCGCCTTGATGAAACTGCGCCCCATCTGCGCCCAGGTCGGGCCCTTGTTGGAGTGCAGGCCGACATTGCTCCAGATCTTGCGTTTGGCAAACGGGCCCGTGAGTAGTACGAACTCGCACGACAGGAACACCGCACCGGTTTCATCCGATGCAGTGGCATAGCCGCCCGTCCAGCCCCGGCTGGCATCGTCATAGCCACCGGGTTTGATGGCCATACGCACCAGGGCCTGGGCGCCCTTGGGGATCAGATTGAACTCGCCTTGCTGGGCATCGGCGTCATTGAAGTCGCACCAGGCACCCGGAGCGCCGTGGGTTGAGGATTGGCCATAGGTTGCGGCCTGGTTGTAGCTGTCGTGGTTCATTGAAAGTTTTCCTGTTGATTGAGGGTTGTGTTCGTGTTGGTTCGGGCTGCCAGCGGCTCAAAGCTGGACATCGCCGACCCAGCGGATCTGGAAGGTGGGCTCGGTGATCAGCTCTTTGCGGGCTGGCTGGAAGGCTGCGCGCAGCAGCGGGTGCCAGCGGGCATAGTCCTGCTCGGCCACTGCAAACTGGACTTGCATGAAGTCCTGCACCCGGTCACCGGCGACGACCATCCGTTCGGCGATCTGAGACAGGTGCTGTTGGTCCCACACGATTTCTTTGGATTGCGAGACATCGATCTGCAGGTCACCGTCATCAATGCGGAACCTGGCCGCTTCCTCTTGGCCAAGACTTTCGGCATGGCGGATCTGGTCGGCGTAGCGGATTTCCATGGCCCGGTTGATCCGGCCACGCATCTGCAGCGTCCACTCATGGAGCTGCTGCACCGCGTTGCTGAAATGGGCCAGTTGGTCTTTGGGCAGACGGCTGATCTGGCTCTCGGAGAGGTCGGGCAGCGCCGCCTGTTGCAGTTGAAGGTGGTTCATGGAGGACTCCTCAGGTGGCGGAACGTTGCGAGGTGGAGACGTGCTGGACGCAGTTCTCGAAGGCGATCACGGCATTGAGGGGGTAGTTCACCCGCTTGCCCAGCTTCAGGTAGTGCGGCCCACGCCCTTCCATTCGCCAACGTTGGAGGGTCTTGGGGCTCATCCCCCAGCGCACGGCCAGATCGACCTCGCTGAGGACTTGAAGAGGGGGATTGGCAGGCTCGGGGATCACGGCACCGAGACGATTCGGTGCCAAGGGCGCTGGTGTTGCTAGCAGCATGGTCACTCCTTTCGAAGAGTTGGGGGACAACGCTGCTATTTCAGAAAATCAATGGGGAACTGATAAGGAACTGATCAAGGAACTTTGGCGATATCTCCAGTTCCTTAATCCCGACCCGGTGTCCGATGAACTGGACGCGTTGGATCGGCCACCTGCCAATCGCAGAGTAAAGTTCATAGCCATGGACAAATAAACACGCATATATGCGTTGCTAAAATTTTTAGAACACCATAAAATGCGCCTTAAATGAAATCCTTGTCTCCTGCCCCGCTGCCTGTCACGCGCAGCCTGACCCGTCTGGGCCAGGCGATTTCGCTTGCGCGTCGGCGCAGGCACCTGACACAGGAAGATCTGGCAGAACGCATTGGCGCATCTGCCCACACCGTGCGGCGAATGGAAGCTGGCCACCCTGGCACCGCACTGGTTCATTTCGCACGGGCATTGCAGGTGTTTGGCGAGCTCGACAAACTCGATCAACTGCTAGACACCCCCCAAGACACCATTGGCCTGACCTTGATGGATGAGAAGTTGCCTCAGCGCGTTCGCAAGTCCCGTAAGTCGCCGGAGTCAGGAGCGTTTTGATGGCCACAAAACCTGCTTTCAAACAGGCGAGCCAGCGCACCCAGCTGGACGTCTTTCTTGGCAAGGCGGAAAAGCCGCTGGGACGGCTCATCTTCGTCAAGGACGGCCAGCGGGAGTTCTCTCAATTCGCCTACAGCGACGATTGGCTGGCAGATGCCCAGTTCTTCGATGTCTCGCCCGACCTCAACCGCCAAAGCGGCTACCAACTGCGCAAGCCTCCGACCAAGAACGACACCTGCTTCTTTTTGGCCCTGGCTGATACCGAGCCGGATGCGTGGGGACGCAGAGTGATCGCTCGTGCACACGCCAAAGCGCGCGCCAAAGATCCGTCGCTCGGGCCACTGACCGAAGCGGACTACCTCGCTTGCGTAGATGATTTCAGCCGAGTGGGCGCACTACGGCTGCGAGATGAGAGCGGGCACTACCTGCGCAGCGTGGCCGATGGTGCGCGATCAACGCCTGCATTTTTGGAACTGGAAAAAATCCTCCTCGCATCCCGCGCTGTGGAAGTGAGCAAAGAAACGGCCGAAGACTTGGCCTACCTTCAGGGCAAAGGAACATCCTTGGGCGGCATGCGCCCCAAATGCACCATCCTGGATTCAGATGGCGCTTTGTCGCTGGGCAAGTTTCCCAGCGTGAACGATGAGCGCTCTGTCACGCGTGGCGAGGTGCTGGCACTGCGACTGGCCCAGCTGGCAGGCATTGACAGTGCGCAAGCAAGGATCGTGATGGTTCAGGACCAGCCGGTTGCCATGATTCGCCGCTTTGACCGCACACCTGAACAACATCGCATCCCCTACATCTCAGGCGCCACGCTGTTACAAGCGAACCGCGACGACGAGCATTCGTACACGGAAATCATCGATGTGATGCGCTCCAAGTGCGAAAACTTCAGGGATGACGCCAAGCAGTTGTGGCGACGGTTGGTGTTCAACCACCTGATCACGAACGTGGATGATCACTTGCAAAACATCGGTTTCCTGTACAGCGGAAACAATCAGTGGCGACTGGCCCCGGCTTTTGATTTGAACCCCTTTCCCGACAAGGAGTCGGAATCCAAAACCTGGCTCAGCGAAGACAGTGGACCGATCACCTCGATCCAGCAACTACTAGGTCAAGCCGCCCGCTTCGAGTTGTCGCAGCCCCAAGCGCAATCCATCCTTGAAGAGGTGGCCTCAGCAGTCAAGCGATGGAAAGATGTGGCGACCTCCGCAGAGGTTGGGCTGCAGGTGCACGAAGTCAATGACTTCAAGCCTGCATTTAAAGGCGACATCAAATAAGTGACTATCCCGGAACCTGCCGCAGGAACCGGGAAATAGCACGGTAATGGCTTTATTCGACGCAAAACAACCCAAAGCGGCCATTGTGAATCTGCCAAAGCAGACACTGCCTGATGGCAATCCTGAGGCTGGTCAGCGCCAAGTCGCTGCGCTACGGAAGGCGCTGGGGTTGGCACCAACTGTCTGTTGCATCAAACGTCGAAGTGCGGTCGCGTCTCCGTATCCCACCTCCTGTGCCACTTGTTCAACTGGCATCCTGCTACTTTCAATCAACAAGCGCGCTCTGTTTAGGCGCACAGCCTGAATCAATGCCAAAGGGCCCTGGCCGGTAACGGCTTGCACATGCCGAGACAACGTGCGATGTGACATGGCGAACTCTTCAGCTAACCTTCTGACGCTTGGTGGGTGAGGCAGAGCAGATTCAATGAACTGAGTTAAGCGACTAATCAATTCATCACCATTGGCAAGCAACGACGGCACCATAAATCGCGACTGCGCTTGCCTGCCGTCGATCAAAAGAACCTTCCCGACAGCGTCTGCCAAAGCTGGTGAAAATCGCACGCGCAGCAGATGAAGCATGAGATCGGACTGTCCAAAAGCAGCGCCTGCGGTAGTGACCAAGCCATCACTGACCACCATACGATCGGCATCAACATCACAGTCCGGCTGCAATCTGCGGAGTTCCGACGCCAACCACCAGGAAGTTGTGGCGCGGCGTCCCTGAAGCAGTCCAGCAGCCTGCAACAGGAAGACGGCTGAACACGATGCAGCAACAGATCCGCCACCATTGACATGCCTCCTCAACCGCGAAATGACTTTATCGGAAGTTGCATTGGAAAAGCGCTGCTCAACGGCAGATGGACTGTCCAAACCAAGCCCTGGGACGATCCACGTCGACAAGTTAACGGACTCGCGAACGGGCATCCGCACGGTCTCAATGCTCAACCCACTGCTAAGAGCCACGGGGCCACCATTCGGCGAAATGACACGCCACGTTGGCTGCGGCAGCCTCAAACGCAGCGCCATTACTGTCGCAGCTTGGAGCATGTCCTGGGTAATCGCCACACTGGCCGCGTATGCGCCGGGCAGAACAAGGATCGTGAAATCTTTCATGGCCAAATTAGCCTTAAATATGCCAAATTAGGCACTGGAAGTTTATCAGTCAAAAAGGTGAAATTGAAATACTTCAACTTCATGAGACCTGCCATGCCCAACATCTTTGTTCACATTCCGAAAGGTTCATTTCCGGGCAAATCACGCACTGAACTCAATCGCAGAATTAACGCAGCCGCAGCGACTGTCGAGCAAATTCCAACGGATCCGCGTAAGCGGATGCTTTGTTGGGTGTTAATCGATGAGGTTGATTCCGGTGCGTGGACCTGCGGGCAGGCGGATGTGACTTCGCAACTGCTGCCCTGCGTGGCCATGGTTTACTTGCCTGCGGGCGTGCTCGACGACAGTTCACGCTCTCACTACGTTCAGGAACTTCATGAGGCATTCGAACAGTCGCGCCCTTCGGACGATAAGCGGCAAGTCGCCAGTTCGGTTGTTCTGCATGAAGTCCCAGATGGCACTTGGGGTGCCAACGGCATCATTTGGAGACTTCCCCAATTCGCCAAGGCTGCCGGCTTCGCCCACCTCCAACATCTAGTGAGTGACTTTTAACTGGAGCGTTAGTAAAAGTCAGCTTCCGCCGACTGCTGCCGATCTGATCACTTGGCCGGACTGAGTATCCAGCAGCGTTGGAATGCGCAAGAAGTCTGATTTCCTGTTGTTCAGCACCTTTCAGGCATTAGTTCTGCGCCCAAGCCAGCTGGTACAAACCCAATCGGCGCTGTCGGCTAACCAGTTGCTCATACGCGTGGAGCGGCCCCAGGTACAACGGATCCTCTCGATTTGTGGCCTTGATCTTGAAGACATCCATTGGCTTTTCACTGGATAAACCAGCAGCCCTCATGAGAAATTCAGCTGATTGAGCTTTGTTTCGGTGCTCCCAGAGCGCAGCAAACACCTTCGCCTGAGCCTCGGTCAAACGGATGGGGCCATGCGGCCAGTCATCCAAGTACACCCACAGGAAATTGTCGCTGAACGGCCCATGAATGGCCACAGGGATGGTGTCTCCAAGGGTATCGCCAGCATCTTCCTGCACATCATCGAGCAGACGCAGCGCCATGCCATGCAAGGCGAATCGATCCTCGAGATACCACCAGGTGGCCACACCCGCCAGCGGATCATTCAGCATCCGACCCAAGGGCCTGGGCGTGATCACCCAGCTCTGGGTGCGAGGCTCGTGTCCGTGAAAAATCTGCAGCCCATGGCGCTCCACCAGATCAATCCGCCGCGCCACCACCACCGGCCGCTTCCTGTATCGGCCAATATCCCATACGCCGTCCGCAATACGGGTGATGGTGGCCTGCGGCGCAATGTCCAGTGCGCCGCGCAACTTTCGGATCAACCAATCGTCGTCCAACTGCCAACTACGCTGACTGGCCGGATCCAGCCGAAACGGACCGCAGTCCGGGCACTGCACCATGAGGCCTTCATCGCTTCGGAAGATGGGTCCTCGGTACAAGCCACAGAAAGCGCACATGGCATCACTGCCGTTGACCTGGCTCGCAATCACCGCCTTAACCTGCTTGAGTACATGCAGGGCTGATACCTCTGCGTCGTGCAGGCCGCTTTCCAGCGAAAAACCGCCCCTCACAAATAACAGGGCTGCCAGATTGATGGCTTGCTGGTTCTGCGTGATCTCCATTCACAGTCCTCACTCGAACAAGTCACCAGCGAGCACCCGTTGCCCTGCCCTTTCTGGTTCAGGCAAGAGGACTTGCTGGCCTTGCAGGATGCCCAGCTGCACCAGATAGCCCTCCAACTGGGCCCGGAGCTTTTCATCGAACTTGTGCAGGTTCAGCCGCCCCTTGCTCGTGACCTCAACACTGACCACAGTGCAGCGGCTCTTGCCCTGCATGGGTGCAAGGTAGAAATTGAGCACCGCTGCCTGGATCATCCAACCACGGGTGAGCGGGTTCTCAGAGTTGAAATAGTCGGCCAGCAAATCGGTCACGCAGCGCTGATCGCTGGATGCACTGGCGGTGCATTCAAGCTTGAGTCGTCCACAGCTACTGACCACGGTCACGCTTTTGACCTGCAGCCCCACAAATCCGTCCTCGATCGCTTGTGGGATGTTCATGCCCAGGCGCAGGGAGGTAAGGTTCAGGCGAGGCGTCTGAATGCGCTGAGCATCCGCGTCCACACCCAGCAAATGCCTGGCAAAGGCCTCACAGAGCATGGCGTGGTACTTGGCTCCACCCCGGATGATGGTGCGGGCCACACCGGTTGCTTGGGCATATTCCAGCACCATGTGAATATTGGGACTGCCCACTCGCCGCTGCAGCTGGCTGCCTTCGAACTCAAGCTTGGCCGTGGCCAGATCCTTGGCGTGAATCGAGATGAGTTGCGTGCCCCGGGCACGCTCGAGCACATTAACCACACACACCTCGCCGCAGCCGAGCTCGCGCTGGTAGAACCCCTTGATGGCATCGCTGAATGCGGCTATCGAGACCTCGTCTCGTTGAATGGCTCGCTTGATGCCAAGGTCATGCTGTTGCGCCTGCTGCCCATGGTGGTCCAGATATTCGATTTCGGCCGCCGCCTCAAACAGCGCGGGGTGGTGAACATACAGCCAGAACGCCCGCTGCAGGTCACTCTTGCAGGCGATCAGGCCCATCAACTCGGATGGCCGGTCATGCGCCGCCTGGAACATGGCCTGCTTGCCCAACGGGTGAGCCAGCAGCGTGCTCGCGTGCAAACCTGCCACGATGCGGTCACGCATGGCAGCCACGGGGTGCGACTGGATCAAGCCAATCAAGCCTTTGGACGTTTGAACAGAGTCGCTCCATGACCAGCCCTCGGGCAGTGGCAAGGCATGGCGCTCCATGAAGGTTTTGAGGGTGTCGTCGACAGGCAGGTTCAGCAGGATGTCGGCGTAGGTCTGGGCTCGGCTCATTTGGGTCTCCTTTGTTGTTGTTCGTTTTGGCAATGAGGCGTCTCAACCCCCTGTCAGTCGACCGGGGGCTTGGGCTGAGGTTTTGCCGGATTGCTGGATAAATATACAGCTTTTGGCAAGTTTGTCAAAGCCACCGCTACAGGCCGCTTGAATGCTGACCGGTGCCTCAGAAACACAGGATTTATGCGGCTCTCCAACTCAAGGGCCTCATTGGCCCGCCAAAACACGTTACTTCTGGAGGGGTTCATTCATACGATTTGTGGACGGTTTTCTCAATCCATTCCTCCCCATGAAAGTCCACCTGAACCCATCCACAAGCCCTCTTGGCAAACGCTCGGAAAAGAGCAGCTACCTCTCCCTTGAGCAGATCAGCGAACTGATGGCCAAAGGCGCCCTCAGTCAACACCAGCAGCTCACCGAAACCCACAGCAGTCAGGTTTACGCCACTGATCTGGACGAGTTCGTGGACTTACATGCCTGGCAGAGCGTGAATGTGAACCCGTCTACAGAACAAGGAGTTCACCCATGAAGCCCCGATCCATCACCCCGCGCGAGCAGCGCAGTCTGGAAAAGCTCAATGCAATCCAGCGAGAAGTAGCCGCCCTGCATGAAATGAAGATGCCCGATCTTTGGAAAGTCTGGGACCTTCATTTCCCAAGCCGTCCGATGCACCCCAACCGCAAATACCTGACCTCCCGCTTGAGCTACCGGATCCAGGAACTGGCCTTTGGCACCCTACCCCAGTCCACACGCGAGCGCCTGGTCGACTACGGCCAAAACCTCTCCAAAATCAAGACCAACACCCCGGCCAAAGCGGTGGCCATGCCCGGGGCCACCCTGGTGCGGGAGTTCGAGGGCAAGGAGTTCAAGGTTGAGGTTTTGGCCGACGGCCGCTACGAATACAACCAGAAGATCTACCGCAGCCTGTCGGCGATCGCCAAGAACATCACCGGCACGCATTGGTCCGGTCCCGCATTTTTTGGCGTGAAAAACATGGTGGTCGCATGACTGAAGTGACCATCAAACGCTGCGCCGTGTACTGCCGCGTGTCCTCCGATGAAGGCCTGGACCAGCAATTCAACTCCATTGACGCCCAGCGTGAGGCGGGCTTGGCCTTTGTGATGAGCCAGCGCACAGAAGGCTGGGTGCCCGTGCAGGACACCTACGAGGATCCCGGCTTCTCCGGCGGCAACATGGAACGCCCCGGCTTCAAACGCCTGATGGCAGACATCAAGGCCGGAAAGGTTGACATGGTTGTGGTCTACAAGATCGACCGCCTTTCGCGCTCCCTGGCTGACTTTGCCCAGATGATGAAGGTCTTTGACCAGTACACGGTCAGCTTCAGCTCCGTCACCCAGCAGATCAATTCCTCGACTTCCAACGGACGCCTGATGCTCAACATGCTACTGTCCTTTGCACAGTTCGAACGCGAAGTGACCGGCGAACGCATCCGCGACAAGATTGCCGCCTCCAAACGCAAGGGCCTGTGGATGGGGGGCGTGGTGCCGCTGGGCTACCGTGTGGAGGACCGCCAACTGCTGATCCACCCGAAAGAATCGGAAACCGTGAACTGGATCTTCGACACCTACGCCAGCACGGGATCGACCACGCAGATGGTCCAGCAGATGAAGGAGCAGAACCGCCTGACCAAGACGGGGCGGCATTTTTGCAAGCAGTCGCTGTACAAGGTGCTGCAAAACCGCGTGTACCTGGGCATGCTCTCGCACAAGGGCAAGTTCTACCCCGGCGCCCACAAGCCCCTGATTGATCAAGCCCGATGGGACGAAGTGCAGAAGATGCTTGCGCGCAAACCCAAAGAGAAGACCCAGGCCACCTGGTCCTTGAAGGCCCGGACCCAGTTTCTGCTGCGCGGCTTGATCTACACCCCTGAAGGCGATCTGTACCTACCGATGGCCAGCCAGAAGAAATCTGGCAAGGTCTACCGCTACTACGTGCACAACAAGAAAATGCACGAAGGTGCCAGCCAAAGCACCGTCGCCAACCAGCCCGCCGAGCCGGTGGAGCAGGAAGTCACCCGACAGGTGCTCGATTTTTTGTGTTCGGGCACGATGCTCAATCAATACTGGCACCAGATCCAGCAACTCAATCCCGGCATCCCAGAAGCCCAAGCTGTGAATTTGGTATTGAAGCGCACAGCGGAAATCTGGGACAGCTACTTCGATGAGCTCAAAAGCCACATCATTCGCAGCTTGGTCGAGCGGGTCACGCTGCACGATGACGACACGATCGAGGTCAGCTGGCGCACCACTGACTGGCTGGTTCTGCTGGAGGCGATGAGGCCCGGGACCGTTGGCGCAGAAATGCTGGAGATGGAGATGCCCGCATGAGCGAGATGACACTCAGCAAGGAAGGTGAAGGTCTTAGGATCTCCACGCGCAAGCCCTTCAAGCTCAAACGCCGCCCTGGCATCAAGACTTTGGTCCTGGCCCAGGACACGCCAGAAGGCCAACTGACGGGTGCGGTGTTAGCCAAGAGCACCCACGTGGCCTTATTCCACGGGCTGGCCAGGGCCCATTACTGGCAGTGGCTGCTCGACACCGGAGAGGTCAAGAGCGGCTCGAAAATCGCCCAATTGGAGGGACTGGATCCGAGCACGGTCAATGAGCTGCTGCGACTGACGCTGCTGGACCCGGCCCTGGTGATGGACATCCTTGGGGGCAAGCCACCTCAGGAAGCCAACATGATGTGGTTCACTAGGAATGCCTTGCCGGACCTTTGGCATGAGCAATTCATGTCACAGCAAGCCGCCTGAAGGGATTCAGGCTGCCTCCGTCTGACCTTCGCTCAATTTAGCGGCCACGGCTTTCTTGCCCATCTTGCGCGCAGCAGAGATGGCCTGGAGCTGGCTCGCGCGAGGCTTGGTCTTACCCGTTTCCCTGTGGTACCGGTTTGAAGCGGGTTGCAGACCTTAGGCAATTACATCTGGCCACCCGCACCCGACCCAAAGCGGCTGCGGGAACAAGGCAATGCGGCCATTCAACAAGTAGTCTCTCCGGACGACAAGTACTTTTCGTGTCCTAGGGTGCAAGCGGATTGATCGTCGTCATAGATTTGTCATTTATTTCCACCATAATGAAAATATGGAAGAGAAAGACATTGTCAAAGCCTTGGCCGCTCTTGCGCAGCCGAACCGACTTCGAGTGTTTCGAGCCCTTGTGGTCAGCGGCAAGGAGGGAACGACTCCCGGCGCATTGGCGGACTCCTTGGGGGTGCCTGCTGCTACGTTGTCGTTTCACCTCAAAGAACTCCTCAACGCAGGACTGGTGTCTCAGGAGCGCAGCGGTCGCAATTTGATCTACCGCGCAGAGTACGAGCAGATGAACGGGGTGCTGTCCTATCTGACAAGCAATTGCTGCCAGGGTGAGCCTTGCCTGGACGAGGCTGCCACCACTTGTGGATGCTGAACAAGGAATTTCAAATGAAGCACCACCCTATCCTTTGGCAACGACTGGTGCTCGATCGCACTTTGTCTGTCTGAACCATCACCAGATGCTCGCCCCTCAGTGAGCAACCCATTTCAAGGAGTTTCACGATGAAAATCATTCAAGTCTTCGATCCGGCCATGTGCTGCAACACCGGGGTGTGCGGCGTGGACGTAGACCAGAACCTCGTGACCTTCGCAGCCGATGTGGACTGGGCCCAGCAGAACGGCGCACAGATCGAGCGCTTCAACCTGTCGCAGCAACCCATGGCATTTGCCGAAAGCGCCATCGTCAAAGGTTTGCTGGAGCGCACCGGCCAGACGGCGCTGCCGGTAACGCTGGTGGACGGCCAACTGGCGCTGGCGGGCCGCTATCCCTCGCGGGAGGATCTGGCCCGATGGGCTGGGCTTCAGGCTCAACCAGCCGAGGTCACAGCAGCAGCGTCTTGCTGCTCAGGTGGCCGTTGCTGCTGAAGGTCTGGAGCCAATATGCAGTTCTTCCAAAACCCGCCTCGTTACCTGTTCTTCACTGGCAAAGGAGGCGTGGGCAAGACTTCTATTGCCTGCGCCTGCGCCGTAGAGTTGGCCGACGCTGGCCAGAAGGTGCTGCTGGTCAGTACCGATCCGGCCTCCAATGTGGGGCAGGTGTTCGGGGTCACCATCGGCAACCGGATCACCCCGATCACCAGCGTGCCCAACTTGTCTGCGCTGGAAATCGATCCGCAAGGTGCCGCCCAAGCTTACCGAGACCGGATCGTCGGACCTGTGCGTGGCGTCTTGCCAGACGAAGTGGTCAAAGGTATCGAGGAGCAGCTTTCGGGCGCTTGCACGACGGAGATTGCCGCATTCGACGAGTTCACCGGACTGTTGACCGACCAGGCCCTGACCGCAGGGTTCGATCACATCATCTTCGACACCGCCCCCACGGGACACACCATACGCCTGCTGCAACTGCCCGGGGCATGGAGCGGTTTTCTGGAAGCGGGCAAGGGCGATGCATCTTGCCTGGGGCCGCTGGCCGGACTGGAGAAGCAACGATCCCAATACAAAGCCGCCGTGCAGGCCTTGGCCGATCCCAAGCGCACCCGGCTGGTGCTGGTGGCGCGCGCCCAGGCCGCCACCTTGCGTGAAGCGGACCGCACCCATCAGGAGCTGGCGGCCATTGGCCTGTCCCAACAGTATCTGGTGATCAACGGTGTACTGCCGCCGGATGCACTCCATGGTGATCCGCTGGCCGCAGCGATCCAGGCCCGCGAAACGCTGGCACTGACAAACATGTCCGCTGAACTCAAAGTGCTGCCGCAAGACAGTCTGGCCCTCAAGCCATTCAATCTAGTAGGACTGGAGGCTTTACGCCACTTGCTAAATGACACGCCAGTCTCCGCCAGCGCGGAGCCATTGGTTTTACAGACACCCCAGGCCCCAAATCTGTCGCAACTGGTGGACGAGATCGCCGCCGATGGCCATGGCCTGGTGATGCTGATGGGCAAAGGCGGTGTCGGCAAGACCACCTTGGCCGCTGCCGTGGCGGTGGAGTTGGCGCATCGGGGCTTGCCGGTGCATCTGACCACTTCCGATCCGGCGGCGCACCTGGCGCAGACGCTGGACGGGACACTGGACAACCTCACCGTCAGCCGCATTGACCCCCACGAAGTCACCGAGCGATACCGCGAACATGTGCTGTCCACCAAGGGGGCGAACCTGGATGCGCAAGGCCGGGCCATGCTCGAAGAAGACCTGCGCTCGCCCTGCACAGAGGAAATCGCCGTGTTCCAGGCCTTCTCCCGGATCATCCGCGAGGCGGGCAGGAAATTCGTGGTCATGGACACCGCACCCACTGGGCATACCTTGCTGCTGCTCGATGCAACAGGCGCCTACCACCGCGACATCGTGCGTCAGATGGGTGAGACCGGCGTCCACTTCACCACGCCCATGATGCAGCTGCAGGACCCCAAGCAGACCAAAGTCCTGATCGTCACATTGGCCGAGACCACGCCGGTGCTCGAAGCGGCCAACCTGCAGGCCGATCTGCGTCGCGCTGGTATCGAGCCATGGGCCTGGGTCATCAACAACAGTCTGGCCGCCTGCTCGCCTGCTTCTGTTTTGCTGCAACAGCGTGCCCGCAACGAACTCCGGGAAATCGACGCCGTCGCTGCCCGACACGCGCAGCGGTATGCGCTGGTCCCCTTGATGAAAAACGAACCTGTCGGGGTTCAGCGTCTGCTGGACTTGGCGGGCCACACCCTTGAGAAAGTCTGAAATGTCAGAAAAAACCTACAACGTCCTGTTCCTTTGCACCCACAACTCGGCCCGCAGCATCCTGGCCGAGGCATTGCTCAACCACATCGGCAAGGGCCGCTTCAAAGCCTATTCAGCAGGCAGCAGCCCCCGTGAAAACCAGAAACCCAACCCACTGGCTCTGGAAACCTTGAGCAAGGCAGGCATCTCGACAGAGGGGCTCTACAGCAAGAGCTGGGACGAGTTCGGTGCACCCGACGCACCCAAGATGGACCTGGTCATCACGGTGTGTGACAACGCCGCCGGTGAGGTGTGCCCTTTCTGGCCCGGACAACCGGCTACGGCGCACTGGGGCTACGCCGATCCTTCCGAGGGTGATGCCGACGATGACAAGAAGCGTGAGGCTTTCAAGCAGACCCTGCACCTGATCCGCAAGCGTCTGGACATCTTTGTGAACCTGCCGGAGAGCAGTCTGAGCAAAATGACCATCGAAAAGACCGCCCGCGAGCTGGCCAAGAGCTGACCATGAGCATTCAATGTGAAGTGACGGCAAAGGCCGCTGCGCAAGCCCCCATGACGGTTTTCGAGCGTTACCTGACGCTCTGGGTCTTTCTGTGCATCCTGTTGGGAATCGCTTTGGGGCAGTTCTTCCCGAGGATGTTCCAGGCCATCGGTGCCATGGAGGTGGCCCAGGTCAATCTGCCAGTCGGTCTGCTGATCTGGGTGATGGTCATTCCCATGCTCGTCAAGGTGAACTTCGGTGCACTGCACGAGGTCCGCCAGCATGTGCGCGGCATCGGCGTCACGCTGTTCGTGAACTGGCTGGTCAAGCCCTTCTCGATGGCGTTTCTGGGCTGGCTCTTCATCCGCCAGTGGTTTGCACCACTGCTGCCCGCAGATCAACTCGACAGCTACATCGCGGGCCTGATTTTGCTGGCCGCTGCACCCTGTACGGCGATGGTGTTCGTGTGGAGCCGCCTGACGAACGGTGACCCCTTGTTCACCCTGTCGCAGGTCGCGCTTAACGACACCATCATGGTGTTCGCCTTTGCGCCGCTGGTGGGCTTTTTGCTGGGCATTTCCGCGATCACTGTGCCTTGGGCGACCCTGGTGACTTCGGTGGTGCTCTACATCGTCATCCCGGTGCTGTTGGCCCAGTGGTGGCGTAAAGCACTGCTGTCCAAGGGGCAGGACGTGTTCGATGCCGTCATGGCCAAAATCGGTCCTTGGTCAATCGCATCTCTGCTGCTCACATTGGTGCTGCTGTTCGCCTTCCAGGGTGCCGCCATTCTCAAGCAGCCCTTGATCATTGCTTTGTTAGCTGTACCGATCCTGATCCAGGTGTTCTTCAACTCGGCACTGGCCTACTGGCTCAATCGCCAACTGGGTGAAAAGCACTCAGTCGCATGCCCTTCGGCGCTGATTGGCGCATCGAACTTTTTTGAGCTGGCCGTGGCTGCCGCCATCAGCCTCTTTGGCTTTGAGTCGGGCGCAGCGCTGGCGACGGTGGTGGGTGTGCTGATCGAAGTACCTGTGATGCTTTTGGTGGTCAAGGTGGTCAACAGCAGCAAGAATTGGTATCAACGCTGAACAGGGCAAGCAAAATGAGCGGCATCACCATCTACCACAACCCCAAATGTGGAACCTCGCGCAACACGCTGGCCATGATCAGAAACTCGGGAGCCGAACCCCGAGTCATCCATTATTTGGAAACCCCTCCGAATCGACAAACGCTTGAGGCCCTGATCGCAGCAATGGGCATCAGCGTTCGCAACCTGTTGCGTCAAAAGGGAACGCCTTATGATGAGCTGGACTTGGGAAATCCCAAATGGACCGATGCACAGCTCATCGATTTCATGCTGCAGCATCCTATCTTGATCAATCGCCCCATAGTCATCACGCCGTTGGGTACACGCCTTTGCCGCCCCTCGGAAGCAGTTCTTGATCTGCTGCCCTCCCCTCAACAAGGCGCCTTCGTCAAGGAAGATGGTGAGGTCGTGATCGATGAAAAAGGGCAACGGGTTCAAATAACATCCAAGTAACTGTGGAACCAGCTTCGTCCTGTCTGAATGCCGCCTGGAAGCAACATGCACCTGAGTTGCGTGCATGGATGCGGCATCGGCTGAATCAACCGCAAGATGTGGACGACCTGATGCAGGACCTGTTCATCAAGGCGTTCAACCAAGGGCAACAGTTTTGCAACATCGTCAATGCTAGGGCGTGGCTCTATGAAGTTGCACGAAATGCCATAGCAGACCGTATGAAACTCAAACGTGAGATGGTGGCGCTTCCCGACGACCTGGCCTCGCAAGACGAAGATGTGGCTGTGGTGGACATGCTCACCGCCTGCCTGCCCCGCGTGTTGTCGGAGCTGGATGCCAAGGATCGGGAGGTGCTGGTTCGGTGCGACATAGAGGGGATGCCCCAAGCCGAGTTTGCTGAAAAAATGGGCATCAATCTCAGTACGGCCAAATCCCGGCTACAGCGCGCACGTCAGAAGTTGCGAGAGCGCATGAACTCAGCTTGCCAAGTCAAGCTGGACGATCTCGGCCACGTCCAGGATTTTGTGCCTCGGCCACCACTTGACGCAGGTCAAGACAGGAATTTCTAAAAAATTTGCGTCTTTTCCAGGAGTTCATCGTCTACACGATATGAGCTCCATTACGACTTTCCTCAAAAGCTGGTCCGTCCGGCAGCCTGCGGTGTTTCTAGGTTTGTCTGCCCTGATCTGGCTGGCACTGTACAAATTATTGAACCCAGCTTCCGAAGCTCTGGTTTCATGGCTTCCCGTCGATCGGCAAAGCCACTTGGGCGGTGCGCTGCAGTTTTTTTTGTATGACACCCCCAAGGTCTTGATGCTGCTCACTGTGGTGGTGTTTGTGATGGGGATGGTCAACAGCTATTTCACACCCGAGCGCACCCGTGCCATCCTGGCAGGTCGAACGGAAGGAGTGGCCAATGTCATGGCGGCGTCCCTGGGCATAGTGACCCCCTTTTGCTCATGTTCTGCCGTGCCTTTGTTCATCGGATTTGTGCAAGCAGGCGTTCCCCTTGGCGTGACCTTTTCCTTTTTGATCTCAGCGCCCATGGTCAACGAAGTGGCCTTGGCGATGCTGTTCGGCCTCTTTGGCTGGAAGATTGCGATGCTCTATCTGGGGCTGGGCCTGTCGGTGGCCATCGTGGCGGGATGGATCATTGGCCGGCTCAAAATGGAGGGGTATCTGGAAGAGTGGGTGCGTGACAAGCCGCGCGTTTATGCGGGTGCTGACGCAAATGTCTTGACTCTGTCCAATCGGATCGAAGCTGGATTTGCCAGCGTGCACGAAATCGTCGGAAAGGTCTGGCCATGGATTTTGGCGGGCATCTCGATCGGAGCCTTGATCCATGGTTGGGTGCCAGAGGACTTCATGGCATCCATCATGGGCCGGGAAGCCTGGTGGTCTGTCCCCTTGGCGGTCCTGATTGGCGTTCCGATGTACACGAATGCCGCAGGCGTGATTCCGATCGTGCAGGCATTGCTGGCCAAGGGGGCGGCTCTTGGCACTGTGCTCGCCTTCATGATGAGCGTGATTGCCTTGTCTTTGCCCGAGATGATCATTCTGCGCAAAGTACTCCAGCTTCGACTGATTCTGGTGTTCGCGGGGGTCGTGGCAACAGGTATCTTGACCGTTGGGTATGTTTTCAATGCCGTGCTTTGAGCTGGCACCGCCTTACATGTCGCGCTTGATGTTGGAGAAAGTTTGATGAATTCACTGAGTTTCAAAAGCCTGCAGAACAAGTTCTTGGCAAATGCCGCGCTCCTGATCGGTGGGTTCACCGTGGCGTGGTCGGTCCATGCCATGGACATTGACTTCAAACCGGTTGCGTCCGGCGTATTTGTCTACGTGGGCGACACCGAGGGGCGCACTTACGAGAATGAGGCGCTCAATGCCAACATTGGCCTGGTGGTCACTTCAGAGGGGGCGGTCTTGGTTGACTCGGGTGCCACGCTCAAGACGGGTCAGAAAATTGCCGAAGCTGCCAAGCGCGTCACCAGCCAACCCATCCGGTGGGTGATCAATACCGGTGGACAAGATCACCGCTGGCTGGGCAATGGGTACTTTAAGTCCCAGGGCGCCGAAATCATTGCGCACGCTAACGCACAATCGGACATGAAGGCCCGAGGACAGGAGCAACTCAGAGCGAATGCCCCGGTGCTCAAGGAAAAGCAAGACGGCACAGAGCCGGTCTATCCCGCCCGCTGGCTTGCAGGGGATGACAACGTATTGGAAATCGGCGGCGTCAGGATGCAATTCGTGCACCGCAATGGCGGGCATACGCCAGGCGACATGATGGTTTACCTGCCAGCAACCGGGGTAGTTTTCACGGGTGATGTGGTCTATGTCGATCGAATTTTAGGGCTGCATCCCGTCAGCAAAACCAAGAACTGGGTCGCCAGCTTCGAGGCTTTGCAAGCGCTCAAGCCTCGTATTGTCGTGCCGGGACATGGCAATGTTTCCGACCTGGCTCAGGCTGAACGTGACACGGGCAATCTATTGAAGGCCTTGCGCGAGCACATGGGTAAAGCCGTGGATGCGGGCACCGACATCAGCGCGGCGGTCAAGAGCTTTGACACCAAGCCCTTCAAGCATTTGAAGCATGTGGATGTCTGGATGCCTCAGTTGGCCAACCTGACCTATCTGGAGATGGAGCAAGAGTAATTCTCCGAGGCACATAGCTGCAAACCAAATTCACTGTCTTTTCAACATTCCAGGAGAAACACATGGACATCAAGGTACTGGGCACCGGGTGCTCGAACTGCAAAAACACCATTGCGCTCATTGAGCAAATCGCCCGCGAAAAAGGAACGGTAATCACCCTGGCCAAAGTCGAGGAATTGCGCGACATCATGAGCTACGGCGTCATGTCCACACCAGGCGTCGTGATCAATGGAAAAGTGGTGCACGCAGGGGGCGTTCCAAGCCGCGACAAAATCGAAAAATGGTTCAATGCCTGATGAATTGTTCTCTGACAGACTGAATTCACAGACCGATGATCTGGGAGACACTCCATGAATGAAGAGAGCCAGCCGCCAAAAATGCGGTTTCATGTCGAAACCAAGCGCATGAGCTCACATTCGAGCCAGGCCACTTGCAAACAGGCAAAGATTGATCTCGACACTGATCTTGCGGGGAATCCAGATGCATTCAATCCAGCCGAGTTGCTCTTGGCTGCATTGACGGCTTGCATGGTCAAGGGCATCGAACGTGTCGTCCCGATTCTGAAATTCCAATATCGAGGTGTCGAAGTCGTTGTAGATGGTGTCCGCCAGGATGTGCCGCCGAAGATGGAATCCATACGCTACCGAATCGTGGTTGATACAGATGAGTCTGACCAGCGCTTGAGCCTGCTACACGACAACGTGAAGAAGTACGGCACGGTGTTCAACACGGTCTCGCCAGGCACAGATTTGCAGGGTGTTTTGGTGAAAAAAGTGACCAATGAGTGAATCGCACAATCATGCACACGGCGACGGCCAATTCAATCGGGCCTTTGCTGTCGGTGTTGGGCTCAACTTGGCTTTCGTCGGCATTGAGGCATGGTATGGCTGGTCCACCGATTCCCTGTCCCTGTTAGCCGATGCAGGTCACAACCTGAGCGATGTGGCTGGGCTGGTGCTGGCTTGGGGTGCCATGCTGGTGAGCAGACTCAAACCCGATTTTCGGCACACCTATGGCTGGAGTCGCGCAGGGATTTTGGCAGCGTTCATCAATGCGGTCTTGCTGCTCGTGGCCATGGGCTCATTGTGTCTTGAGGCATTTCAGCGGCTGCACTCTCCTGAGCCAGTTCAGGGAAAAATCATCATGGCCGTCGCCGCAGTCGGCATTTTGATCAATGGCCTGACGGCCTTGCTTTTCATGAAAGGGCGGCACGAGGACCTCAACCTGCAAGGTGCGTTCTTCCATATGGCTGCTGATGCGCTAGTTTCGGTGGGCGTGGTGGTTGCAGGGGCCATGTCGCTTTACTTAGGCTGGGACTGGATAGACCCTGCAGTGAGCATCGGGATTGCAATCGTCATTGTTCTGGGCAGCATCGGCTTGCTCAAGCAGTCGGTACATTTACTTTTCGATGCCGTTCCGGAGAACGTGGATCTCATCAGTGTCCGGGAATTCCTGAAAAGTCAGGACGGTGTCATACAGGTTCTTGATTTGCATATCTGGGCCATGAGCACAACCAAGGTAGCAATGACAGCGCATCTTTTGATGCGCGAAGGATCTACAGGAGATTCGTTCCTGTCCGAAACGTCAAAAAGACTGCACACCCGATTCGGGATCGATCATCTGACGCTTCAACTCATGAACACCCCAGTTGGGCTGACCTGTGATCATTGAGTTTGATTTCCTGGTATCTGCGCAGCGGTGTGGTCCAAGTTTTGAGAAACACAGCTGGGGTCAAATGCATGGCCAGCCTTCGCTTTCAAATTCATGGTCAATCCGCTGTCCGGCTGTGACAACTGCATCGAGTCCAGATTTTCGTACTCGGTCGTCTGCATGGTACTGATTTCATTACGCTTTTGATTGAGCCAGAATCAAGCACAAGTGAGTCTCGGTTCGCTTCAATGACCCTGCCTTTTCCATTGCATAGATGCAGCGATAAAGCGCTTCGTGTGTAACGCCAAGCTCCGACGCCAAGGACTTGATGCCCGCCCCAATCGGGAAGCAGCCTTCATCTCCCTCGGTTTCTAGCAGATGGACAAATCGGTCTTGCACTTTGGTAAGGGACAGCCTCTCGCATTGCAGGCGCAAGCGTTTGACCTCATTGTTGAGCATGCCAATCCATCGTCCGGCAAAGGCTGGGTCACTATCGATTGCGTGGCGGACCTTGCCAATCGGAATCTGAACGATCTTGGCGTTGGCCACCACTTGGCTGTGACAGTGGTATTTCGCAGATTTGAGGCTGGCTTCGCTCACGAAGCCCCTGCGCGTGCGCTGCAATATGACCGAAGTGCCTTGCAGGCCAGGCCGCTCCAAGACCACTTCGCCGCTAACGACAAAAAACATGCGCTCGGGCTTGTCGCCCGCCTTGAACAGGTATGTCCCCTTGGGAGATTCGATAGCCTCGCAGGAATCCATCAAACTCTTCGGCAGCAGTTCGTGAAGCTCTTTCAGCGCATCTGTAAACATGGGTAAATCTCAGGCTATATGATTTTAATCATATGATATTTATCATCCATGAGCAATACTCTATTCAACAAACTATTCGAGATGCCTATGTCCAACGCTATTTTTCAATTTGGTGAAATCCTCCCCGAATACCAGATACCCGTCCTCAACGAGCGGGCGGTACGCGCGGCGGCGGGCATATTGTTTTTCCTGGCGCTGATCTCCTTCATGAACGCCTGGCTCACCGGCAACTTCCAGCCCACCCGTGTGTTCGTAGTCAGCTTTTTGATCGAGTTCACCATCCGAATCTTTGTGAATCCACGCTTTGCGCCGATCATGATTTTGGGACAGTGGATGGTGCGCAAGCAGCAGCCTGAATGGAGCGGCGCACCACAAAAGCGATTCGCCTGGGGCATCGGATTCGTCCTGGCGGCGACCATGCTTTACCTGGTGGTGCTCAACAATGTCATAGGCCCCATCAATTTGATTGTGTGCTCGATGTGCCTGACCTTGCTCTTCTTCGAGACAGCTTTTGGAATCTGCATTGGCTGCAAGATTTACAACCTCTTCAACAAGGAAAAGGCGCAGCTCTGTCCCGGCGGCGTATGTGAGATGCCCGCAGAGCAGGTTTCATCCACCTCGGCCACCCAAGCAATCATCGTCATCGCCTTCGCGGTATCCGTCAGCGCCATCGCGCAGTGGGTTTACAGCACGGCTCCCAAGCGAGCTGCCGAGTTTGAGACGCCTGTTGCATCCCAACCTTCCGCGCTGATTGATCCTGCCGAGGCCGAGCGTTGCAAGGTTCCAGACTTTGCCAAAGCACTGGGGCATGAAGAGAAGTGGAAACTGCACAACAACTGCAAGTGATCGCGCCATTGTGCGACCCATCCCGCCAATGCATCGAAAGGAATTCAGCATGAACATCAACCGCCGAACCTTGGTCAGCAGCGCTTTTGCAGCCGCTTTGCTCTTGTCAATGGGAGCCGCCTGGGCGGCACAGCCCGTCGTGGAAATCATCGCTTTCGCCCACCCGCCCGTGCAATCGGCCTTGAAGCCCCTGCGCGATTGGCTTTCCTCTCAAGGCAAGCACGCTCGCGTGGTGGAAATCGACATGGATACGCCTGCTGGCGAGAAGCGTGCCGCTGCAGTGGGAGTAACAGGCCATGTGCCCATCCTGATCCTGGTGGATGGCAAATATGCCTTCAACCGAAAGGACGGCGCCGCCATCGAACTCAAAAGCTTCCCGGCAACGCAGAACATGAAGGGTTCGTGGACCATCGATGACGCCAAGGCGGCCATATTTGCGGCCCATTGATTCACTGAGCAATGTCAAATGCCCCAAGGCGAACAACCTCATTTTTCAGACCCGTCCCAGGCCATCGCCGCTGAAGGACTCACGCGCGCATTTGGCGAACGCGTTGCGGTCGATCATGTGAGCTTCACCGTTGGACATGGTGAGGTGTTTGGTTTTCTTGGCCCCAATGGCGCGGGCAAGAGCACGACCGCCCGCATGCTGACGGGATTCGTGCGACCCACGAGCGGCCGGGCCTGCATCGCTGGGTTGGATATCGCCAAGCATCCTTCGGCAGCCCGGCGCCTCATTGGTGTCGTTCCCGAGGAGGCCAATGTTTACGCCGACTTGACCGTGCTGCAAAACATCTTGCTGATGGCTGAGTTGCATGGCGTTCCCAAGGCTCGACGCCTAGCGCGCGCCAATGAACTTCTTGGCATCTTTGACCTGATGCCGCGCAAGGCCAACAAGGGGCGCGACCTGTCCAAAGGATTGCGCCAAAGGTTGATGTTGTGCATGGCCTTGGTCAGCGACCCCAAAGTCCTTTTCCTCGACGAACCCACCAGCGGCCTTGATGTGGCCAGCACGCGTATGATCCGCGAGGTGATCCAGAGGATGAACCGCGAGCAAGGCATGACGGTCTTCATCACGACCCACAATATGGACGAGGCCGACCAGCTTTGCCATCGAGTCGCCATCATCAACCAGGGCAAGCTGGCGGCCATCGACACGCCTGCCGCCCTGCGCGGCCGTGTCTCATCTCTGCGTTCGGTCGAGGTCCGCTTTGCGGAGTCCGGCGTCAAGCCTTCCGATGTGCTTCCGCATGGCCATGGCAAGGTCGTCCTGGCAGCCAATGGATTCCAGGCGTTCGACTCGGAGCCCGGCCGCCTGGCTCAGGAGATCGCAGGCAAGTCGTCGTCCTTGGGCCTGTCCATCGAAAGCCTGAACACGCGCGCACCGACCCTGGAAGAGGTGTTCCTGTCCATCACCACGGGAGGGAGCGATGTCGCAAAGCAATAGCGGGTTCTCCGAGCTTCGTTGGCAACTGCAGGAGGTGCTGATCATCGCCAAGAAGAATGCGATGGTCTACTACGTGAAGCCACCCGTGCTGACCTTCGGTGTTGTCTTCCCATTCTTCTTCTACCTGTCGTTCGCTGCGGGCCACAACGCCCCTGTGGCATTGATGGTGCCTGGCATCGTGGCCATGTCCTTGTTTTTTACTGCGTCAGCGGTGGGGCCTTTGGTGACGCCATGGGAGCGGCAGGCGCGCACCTATGAGCGCTTGGTCACGTCGCCTGCGGGCTTGCCGGCCATCGTCGGCGGCGATGTCTTGTCGGGCGGACTGTTCGGCGTGCTGTTGTCGCTTGTCCCGCTGGCGGGCTCGGCAGCGTTCACATCTGCCACGGTCTCCCATCCCGCCGCGCTTGCCTGTGGCCTTGCGCTGGGCGCGCTGGCCTTCTCCGGTCTGGGCGTGCTGATGGCGGCGCCCGCCACCGAAGGCCCTTCGCAGGTCATGATGCTGTCGAACCTAGTCCGGTTGCCGCTGATGTTTGTCAGCGGCGTCTTCATTCCGCATGCGGATATGCCACGCTGGGGCCAATGGTTGTCGCCACTTTCGCCGTTGTCCTATTGCGCCGATCTGGTGCGGATCGGCTTTGGCGAGAAGGCCTATTGGTCGGTTGGCATCGACGTTCTGGCCCTGAGCGGCTTCATGCTGGCCTTCGTTTTGCTGGCCGTCTACTTCCACAACAAGACGCGGGACAAATTCCGGTGAGGCGAAAAGTTACCGCCCACCACCCTTTGAATGGACTGCATGTGAAACTTTCATCCTCGCTCAAACGCCGCCTGTTGCTGGGCGGCTTGGCCGTTCTTCTCATCGGCCTGTTCTTCTTCGTAATGATGCGCGCTGGGCCTTTGGCGCCCATCAAGGTCACCGTCGCGCAGGTCAAAGAGGGCAGCTTATCACCAGAGCTTTTTGGCATCGGCACCGTGGAGGCCCGGCGCAACTGGATGATTGGGCCGACCGTGGCAGGGCGAGTGCTCAGCGTGAAAGTGGATGTGGGCGATGTGGTCAAAGCCGGGCAGCTTCTGGCAGAGATGGACCCGGTGGACATTGATGAACGCCTGGCTTCGCTGGATGCGGCGATAGAGCGCGCCAAGAGCGCGCAAGCGGCAGCTGCTGCCCAACAGGCAGATGCTGTGGCCAAGCGGGAATTGGCGGCATCCAACATGCGCCGCAACCAGGAATTGGCGGACAAGAGCTTCATTAGTTCCGTCGCATTGGAGAACTATTCCCAAGCTAAGGCATCTGCCGACGCCGCCCTAGATGCAGCACGGGCGAATGCGGCTGGCTCAGCCCAGGATTTGGCCCGCGCCAAGGCGGATCGGGCAGCGCTTGTGCAGCAAAGGGCCAACGTCCGATTGATTGCCCCTTCCGATGGGGTGGTATCTGCTCGCGATGCCGAGCCTGGCTCCACGGTAATTGCGGGGCAATCGGTGCTGCGCGTGGTCGATCCCGCCAGCCTTTGGGTTAAGCTGCGCCTGGATCAGGGTCGCTCGAGCGGTCTAGACCAGGGCTTGAAGGCTCGCATCGTCTTGCGTTCGCAGCCGCAGGCCACCCATGTGGGAACGGTGGCGCGTGTAGAGCTTCTTGGCGACAGCGTGGCCGAAGAGCGCATCGCCCAGTTGTCGTTCGACAAGGCTCCTGCTGGTTTGACAGTTGGGGAAATGGCGGAAGCGACCATTCAACTGCCGTCCACGCCAAAGTCCTTGGTCATACCGGCGGCGGGCATCCAGCGTCAAGGGGGAGGCATCGGAGTCTTGCGCATGGAGTCCGGCAAACCGGCTTTCACGCCGGTCAAGGTTGGCGTGGCTAGCCTGGATGGCCAAGTCCAGGTATTGGATGGTCTCAAGGCAGGCGATGAGATTGTGGTCTACAGCCAAAAGCCTTTGATGGCTGGCGCACGCGTGCAAGTGGTGGACTCTATCATCAAGCCTGCAGGTTCGTCGGGAGCGCAGCAGTGATCAGCCTGGCTGGCCGCGACATCCTGCATTCGTGGCCCAAGTTTGTCTTGACGGGCATGGGCTTGGGGCTGCTCATTGGCGTCACCTTGTCTATGGCCGGGGTGTATCGCGGCATGGTGGACGATGCCGAGGCTTTGTTGACCAACAGCAGCGCGGATTTGTGGGTAGTCCAGAAAGACACCCAAGGCCCCTATGCAGAGTCGTCAAGCCTCAAGGACGATGCGATTCACAGCATCGAAGGCATGCCCGGCGTCGCGTTGGCCGCCAACGTAACCTATCTCAATATGCAGGTCCAGCGTGGCAGCGATGAGGCGCGTGCTATGGTGGTGGGCATCGAACCAGGAAAGCCCGGTAGCCCCACCCATTTGATCGCAGGACGCCCCTTGACCCGCAGCCACTATGAAGCTGTGGCGGACGTGAAGACAGGCTTTGCCTTGGGAGACCGCATCCGCATCCGGCGCCATGAATATGACGTGGTGGGCCTGACGCAGCGCATGGTGTCCTCGGGTGGTGACCCCATGGTGTTCATTCCCTTGAAGGATGCCCAGGAAGCGCAGTTTCTAAAAGACAACGACGCTATCATCAACGACCGCGCGCGCACCGCTGCTAATCCTGCCTTCAACCGTCCGGGCGTGCCGGGACTATTGGATGCGGCCATCGCCAGCCAGACCAGCAGCCACAGCGTCAATGCAGTGCTCGTCCAAGTGCGCGAAGGGTCCTCGCCCGAACAGGTAGCCGAACCGATACGGCGTTGGAAACACCTCGAAGCCTACGACCGCGCGGGCATGGAAGACATTCTGGTCGCAAAACTCATTGGCACTTCCGCCAAGCAGATCGGCATGTTCTTGGTAATCCTTGCCATTGTGAGCGCCGCCATCGTTGCCTTCATCATCTACACCATGACCATGGGCAAGATTCGCGAGATCGCCGTTTTGAAGCTCATTGGTACCAGCAGCGCGACCATCGCCTCCATGATTCTTCAACAGGCCATGGGATTGGGGTTGATCGGCTTCTTCGTCGGCAAGCTCGCGGCCACGCTGTGGGCGCCTGTGTTCCCTAAATACGTCCTCTTGCTGCAAAGCGATGCGTTGCGCGGCCTTGCATTGGTGATGCTGATCTGCGCGTTGGCAAGCACGCTGGCCATTCGCATCGCCATCAAGGTCGATCCGGCCGAAGCGATTGGAGGCTGAGCATGCAGACCACTATCCAGCCGTTAAGCACGCAGGGAGGCATCGTTGTCGAGGGCCTGCGCAAGGTCTATGGCCATGGCGACACTGCCGTCGAAGCCCTCAAGAGCGTGGACATGATGGTTGGCCCCGGCGAAGTCGTGGGTCTTGTGGGGCCGTCGGGTTCGGGCAAGAGCACTTTGCTTAAATGTCTGGGAGCCATCATCGAACCAACGTCCGGGCGCATGGTGCTGGGCGGTAAGACGCTCTACGACAACGCATGGGCGACCAAAGACCTGCGCAGCCTGCGCCGCGACAACATCGGCTTTGTCTTTCAGGCGCCATATCTGATCCCATTTCTGGATGTGACTGACAACGTCGCCTTGCTCCCCATGTTGGCTGGCATGCCAAACGCGCATGCAAGGGCGCGGGCTGTTGAACTTCTCATTGCGCTGGACGTAGCCCATCGCGCTAATGCCCAGCCATCTCAGCTTTCAGGCGGAGAGCAACAGCGTGTGTCGATAGCCAGGGCGTTGGCCAACCGCCCGCCTGTAATACTTGCCGATGAGCCGACCGCACCGCTCGACAGTGAAAGAGCCTTGGCAGTCATGCGCATTCTCAACCGCATGGCAATCCAGTACCAGGCGGCCGTGATTGTGGTCACGCACGACGAGAAGATCATCCCGACCTTCAAGCGGATTTACCACATTCGTGATGGGCGCACGGTGGAAGAAGTTGGTCAAGGTATATCGTTGGAATGACGCCCAAATCCACCTTGGAATAGATGCCGAGGTTGCCTTGGAGTTTTTTGAATTAACTGAAATTGAACGCATCGACCAGGGAGTGGTCAACTCAAATTGGGCTTCCAGTTACCAGTCACTCGCCAATGTCAGCCAATTGCCGACTTCTGCCGGGCATGCGCTGCTAGCTGGTGTCGACTTCCTGCCTGAGGCCGACATTAACCAGATTCAACTCCCCTATGCCTAGCCACTAGCAAGGTCCAACCCAATCGCAGGAACCCGCATGAATACTGGCTCCTGCTTATGGACACGTCCACAAGGCAACAGAGAAAAAAGAGAGAAATTCGGACTATGAGGCCAAAAATCGGAGAAACGTGCCCTGCTGCGTCCACAAGGAAAAACGCGGAAGCCCGCAAATACAGGGCTTTACGGGCATAAAAAAGGGGGGACAGAGAAAATCTGTCCCCCCGCATATGGTGGAGCTGGGGGGAATTGAACCCCCGTCCACAAGCCTTCTTCGCGCAGTTCTACATGTGTAGTCGTCTGTTTTGTGTCTCGCCCGATGCGTCGCGCAGCGACACGCTACGCATCAGACCAGCGCCCTACTGTCTCGCGCCACACCAAGGTGCCCGGTGTGAGGCCAGCCGATATGAGTTCCCTTGCAGCCTGGAAGTCTTGCGACCCCCTTGCCCAGCCTATCGGCCAACTGTTGCAAGGCTCACCGGATTAAGCGGCGAGTGCGAAACGTTCGTCGTTTGCAGTTAGTTTTTTTCTGCGGTTTTACGAGGTGACAGAACCTCGACATGCCCTGCTGCGTGCCCGAACCCGTGTCGAAACCAGTGCAGCCCCTGTGATCCGTATTTTAGGCCGAAGCCAGGATTTTCAATAGCGCCAGGGGTGACTCGATGTGCCAGTCGGCACCCCAATGGTGAACTTCGGCCTTCTCGCCGAGGTAGCCGTAGGTGGCCGCCACGGTGAGCATGCCCGCCGCCCGACCGGCCACGATGTCGCGCTCATCGTCACCCACGTACAGGCAATGCGCAGGCGACAGTCCGAGGCGACGTGCGGCTTCGAGCAAAGGCTCGGGATGGGGCTTGGCGTGCGGCGTGGTGTCGCCACTGATGACCACGCTGGCGTCGGCAAACAATGGCATGGCCTGGGTCAGCGGATCGGTGAAGCGCGCCATCTTGTTGGTGACGACGCCCCAGCGGCGCTGTTGCTGTTGCAATTCGCGCAGCAACTGGGGTACGCCGTCAAACGCATAGGTGCGCACGGTCATGGCACGCTCGTAGTTGCCAAAAAATTCTTCGCGCAAGACCTCGTAATCGGCGTGCTGAGGGTCGATGCCAAAAGCCACTTGCAACATGCCGCGTGCGCCCGCCCCGGCCAGCGGTCGATAGAGCACATCGGGCAAGGAAGGCAGGCCACGATCGGTGCGCATCTTGTCGGCAGCGCCCCCCAGATCGGGCGCGCTGTCGATGAGGGTGCCGTCCAGATCGAACAGCACCGCCTGAATGTGCGCAAGGCGACTCATGCCAACGCCTTGCGCGTGGCCAGCAAGTAGTTCACGCTGGTGTCGTCACTCAGCCAGTAGCGTCGCGTGAAGGGGTTGTATTCCATGCCGCGCGATTGATCGGGCGTCAAACCGCTGTCGCGCGCCCAGCCAGCCAGTTCGCTGGGACGGATGAATTTGGCGTATTCGTGGGTGCCTTTGGGCAGCAGTTGCAACACGTATTCGGCCCCCACGATGGCAAACAAAAACGACTTGGGGTTGCGGTTGAGGGTCGAGAAAAACACCCAGCCGCCCGGTTTCACAAGGGTCGCGCAGGCGCGCACGATGGACGCTGGATCGGGCACATGCTCGAGCATTTCCATGCAGGTGACCACATCGTAGGCACCCGGCTGTTCGGCTGCCAGATCTTCGGCGCTGATCTCGCGGTACTGCACCCGAGGGGTTTGCGCTTCCAGAGCGTGCAACTGCGCCACGCGCAAGGATTTGGTCGCCAGATCAATGCCCGTGGCATGAGCGCCCGCGCGGGCCATGGCGTCCGTCAAGATGCCGCCTCCGCAGCCCACATCAAGCACCTGCTGGCCCGACAGCGGGGCCAAGCGGTTGATCCACTCCAGACGCAGGGGGTTGATCTGGTGCAGAGGGCGAAACTCACTCTCGGGGTCCCACCAGCGATGGGCGAGTTCAGAAAATTTGGCCAACTCGGCCGGGTCCACGTTGGAAGAAAAGGTCTGGCTGCTTGTCATGGCGGGCATTGTCCCATCGCCGGATGGCGCAATAAAAAACCCCGCCCAAGGGCGGGGTTCGTGGCGCGAAGCGCTCGAAGATCAGTTGGCGCGGGTGCCGACGACTTCGATCTCAACGCGACGGTTCTTGGCGCGACCTTCCTTGGTCTTGTTGTCAGCCACGGGCTGCTTCTCGCCTTTGCCTTCGGTGTAGATGCGGTTCTTCTCGATGCCTTTGGAGACCAGGTAGGCCTTCACGGCTTCGGCGCGACGCACCGACAGTTTCTGGTTGTAGGCGTCGGTACCGATGGAGTCGGTGTGGCCCACAGCGATGATGACTTCCAGGCTGATGCCCTTGACTTTGGTCACGAGGTCATCGAGTTTGGCTTTGCCGGCGGGCTTGAGCACCGACTTGTCGAAGTCGAAGAAGGTGTCAGCAGCGTAGGTCACTTTGGAAGCGGCCGGAGCGGGCTTGGCCGCTGGGCGAGGAGCCGGCTTGGGAGCCGGGGCCGCAGCAGGGGCGGCAGCGCCGTCACAGCCAGGAGCAGCGGTGGCTGGGGTCCAAGCCGAATTGCGCCAGCACAGTTCGTTGGTGCCGTTTTTCCAAACCAGTTCGCCAGTACCGTTGCGCCAGTTGTCAACAGTTTGAGCGACGGCAGCCGATGCCACGACAGCCGTAGCGACCAAAACTGCCAAGTTCTTCACGTTTTTCATGTTTCACCTCTGAGGTATTGAACAGGTGCAGCCAAAGCTGCTTGTTGTCGTGCATTGGGGTACTGGCAGCACCCTAAAGCTGGGCAGATTGTGCCACAGCCCGTCCGAGGCCCTGTCGCACGCGCGGATCAGGCCGCCGACGCGGGCGAATGTGTTGTCGAGCCACCACACAGCCAGCACCTAAAATGCGCCGTTTGCCGCTTGGATTGCACACCCCATGACCCAGTTCGCCAAAGAAACCCTGCCCATCAGCCTGGAAGAGGAGATGCGCCGCAGCTACCTGGATTACGCCATGAGCGTGATCGTGGGGCGTGCCCTGCCCGACGCCCGTGACGGCCTGAAACCGGTCCATCGGCGTGTGCTGTTTGCCATGCACGAGCTCAACAACGACTGGAACCGCCCCTACAAAAAGTCGGCGCGCATCGTGGGTGACGTGATCGGTAAATACCACCCGCACGGCGACAGCGCGGTGTACGACACCATCGTGCGCATGGCGCAGGACTTTTCCTTGCGCCACATGCTGGTGGATGGCCAGGGCAACTTCGGCTCGGTCGATGGCGACAACGCCGCCGCCATGCGTTACACCGAAATCCGTCTGGCCAAGATCGCGCACGAAATGCTGGCCGACATCGACAAGGAAACGGTGGACTTCGGCCCCAACTACGACGGCTCCGAGAAAGAGCCGCTGGTGCTGCCCAGCAAACTGCCCAATCTGCTGGTGAACGGTTCGGCCGGTATCGCCGTCGGCATGGCCACCAACATCCCGCCGCACAACCTCAACGAGGTGGTGGACGCATGTTTGCACCTGCTGCGCCACCCCGAGGCCTCGGTGGACGATCTGATGGAGATCATCCCCGCGCCCGACTTCCCCACGGCCGGCATCATTTACGGCATCAACGGCGTCAAGGAAGGCTATCGCACCGGGCGTGGCCGCGTGGTGATGCGTGCCAAATGCCACTTTGAGGACATCGACCGTGGCCAGCGCCAGGCCATCATCGTCGACGAGTTGCCCTATCAGGTGAACAAGAAGACGCTGCAAGAGCGCATGGCCGAACTGGTGCACGAAAAGAAGATCGAAGGCATCAGCCACATCCAGGACGAGTCCGACAAGTCGGGCATGCGCCTGGTGATCGAACTCAAGCGCGGCGAAGTGCCCGAGGTGGTGCTCAACAACCTCTACAAGCAAACGCAGCTGCAAGACACCTTCGGCATCAACATGGTGGCCTTGATCGACGGCCAGCCCAAGCTGTGCAACCTGAAGGACCTGATCTCGGTGTTCCTGGATCACCGCCGCGAAGTGGTGACCCGACGCACCATCTTCACGCTGCGCAAAGCCCGCGAACGCGGCCATGTGCTCGAAGGCCTGGCCGTGGCGCTGGCCAACATCGACGAATTCATCGCCATCATCCGCAACGCACCCACGCCGCCCGTGGCCAAAGCCGAGTTGATGCGCCGCTCCTGGGACAGCCAGTTGGTGCGCCAAATGCTCACGCGCGCCCGCGCCGATGGTGGCGTGGTCAATGCCGACGACTACCGCCCGGACGGCTTGGACCGCGCCTTGGGCCTGGGCCAGGACGGCCTGTATCGCCTGTCGGACACGCAGGCGCAGGAAATTCTGCAAATGCGCCTGCAGCGCCTGACCGGTCTGGAGCAGGACAAGATCGTCAACGAATACAAAGAGGTCATGGCCGAGATCGACGATTTGCTCGACATCCTGGCCAAGCCCGAGCGCGTCGCCACCATCATTGGTGACGAGCTCAATGTGCTGAAGAACGAATTCGGCCAGACCAAGCTGGGCGCGCGCCGCAGCGTGATCGAGCACAACGCGCAAGACCTCGCCACCGAAGACCTCATCACCCCGACCGACATGGTGGTGACGCTCAGCCACAGCGGCTACATCAAGAGCCAGCCGCTGTCGGAATACCGTTCGCAAAAACGCGGCGGTCGCGGCAAGCAAGCCACCGCCACCAAGGAAGACGACTGGATCGACCAGCTCTTCATCGCCAACACGCACGACTACATCCTGTGCTTCTCGAACCGGGGCCGCCTGTACTGGCTCAAGGTCTGGGAAGTGCCGGCGGGTTCGCGCAATTCGCGCGGTCGCCCCATCGTCAACATGTTCCCGTTGGCCGAGGGCGAAAAAATCAATGTGGTGCTGCCGCTCACCGGCGACATGCGCAGCTTCCCCGCCGATCGCTTTGTGTTCATGGCCACCGCTGGCGGTACGGTCAAAAAGACCACGCTTGACGAATTCAGCAACCCGCGCAAGGCCGGCATCATCGCGGTGGACCTCGATGAGGGCGACTACCTGATCGGTGCCGCCCTCACCGATGGCCAGCACGATGTGATGCTGTTCAGCGACGGCGGCAAGGCCGTGCGCTTTGACGAAAACGATGTGCGTCCGATGGGCCGCAACGCCCGCGGTGTGCGCGGCATGATGCTGGAAGAGGGCCAGAGCGTGATCGCCATGCTGGTGGCCGAGGACGAGCAGCAAAGCGTGCTCACCGCCACCGAAAACGGCTACGGCAAGCGCACCTCCATCGTCGAATACACCCGCCACGGACGCGGCACCAAGGGCATGATCGCCATCCAGCAATCCGAGCGCAACGGCAAGGTCGTCGCCGCCACGCTGGTGCACGCCGACGACGAGATCATGCTCATCACCGACACCGGCGTGCTGGTGCGCACCCGCGTTGCCGAGATCCGCGAACTCGGCCGCGCCACACAAGGCGTGACGCTCATCAGCCTGGACGAAGGCGCCAAGCTCTCGGGCTTGCAGCGCATCGTTGAGAACGACGCCAACGGTGCCGATGACGCCGGCGCAGACACCGACGCCGAGGGCGACGCCCCCGCTCAGGCTTGATGCCCATGAGCCGCGCTTTCAACTTTTCCGCCGGCCCCGCCGCCATGCCGCTGGAGGTGCTGCAGCAAGCCGCCGCCGAGATGACCGACTGGCACGGCAGCGGCATGGGCGTGATGGAGATGAGCCATCGCGGCAAGGAATTCATCAGCATCTACGAACAGGCCGAGGCCGACCTGCGCAGCCTGTTGGCGGTGCCCGCGCACTTTCGCATCCTGTTCATGCAAGGCGGCGGCATTGCCGAAAACGCCATCGTGCCCTTAAACCTCTCGTGCGGCGAGCGCGCCGACTTCGTGGTCACCGGCAGCTGGAGCGAGAAGTCTTTCAAGGAGGCCAGCAAGTACTGCACACCGCACCTGGCCGCCAGCAATGCGGGGCAAAACCACACCACCTTGCCCGCGCCTGCGCAGTGGCAACTCAGCGCCCATGCGCGCTACGTGCACGTGTGTTCCAACGAGACCATCCACGGCGTCGAGTTCCACGAGCTGCCCGACCTCCAAGCCTTGGGCTGCGATGCGCCGCTGGTGATCGACTTCTCGTCGCACGTGCTGTCGCGTCCCGTGGACTGGTCGCGTGTGGGGCTGGCCTTTGGTGGCGCGCAAAAAAACATCGGACCGGCCGGTGTCACCCTGGTGGTGGTGCGCGAAGACCTGTTGGGCCACGCGCTGTCGGTATGCCCCAGCGCCTTCAACTACAAAACCGTGGCCGACCACGGCTCGATGTACAACACGCCTCCCACCTACGCCATCTACATGGCCGGTCTGACCTTCCAATGGCTCCAGCGCCAAGGCGGCGTCGCGGCCATGGAGCAACGCAACATCGCCAAGGCGCAGTTGCTGTACGACTTCCTCGACGGCTCCAGCCTGTACCGCAATGACGTGGCCCGCGATTGCCGCTCGCGCATGAACGTGCCGTTCTTTCTGCTCGGTGACGACGGCCAACCCCTCAAAGACGCGGAGCACCCACTCAACGCCCGCTTCCTGCAAGGCGCCAAGGCGCAAGGTCTGCTGCAACTCAAGGGCCACAAATCGGTGGGCGGCATGCGCGCGAGCATCTACAACGCCATGCCCATCGAGGGCGTGCAAGCCCTGGTCGATTACCTGCGCACCTTCGAAAAGGAGTCGGCATGAGTCAGTCCAAGACGCCGGTGCAGTCCGAGGCCTTGGCCGCTCTGCGCGTGCAAATCGACGCCCTCGACCAGCAACTGCTGCACCTGCTCAACGAGCGCGCCAAGGTGGCGGAGGCCGTGGGCGAGATCAAGCGTGCCGAAGGCTCGCCGTTTTTCCGTCCCGACCGCGTGGCGCAAGTGATCGACAAGATCACGGCCGCCAACCCGGGGCCACTGAAGGGCGAACACGTCGCTTCCATCTGGCGCGAGATCATGTCGGCCTGCCTGGCCCTGGAAGCCCCGCAACGCGTGGCGGTGCTGGGACCGCAAGGCACGTTTTGCGAGCAAGCCGCCATCGAGTTTTTCGGTGGCGCGGCCAACCTGGTTTACTGCACCAGCTTTGACGAGGTCTTTCACGCCACCGCCGCGGGCACCGCACAGTACGGCGTGGTCGGCATGGAGAACTCCACCGAGGGGGTGGTGGCGCGCTCGCTGGACCTGTTCCTGCGCTCGCCGGTGCATGTGGTGGGCGAAGTCAGTCTGCTGGTGCGCCACAACCTGCTGCGCCAAACCCCGGGCGACGACGGCATCGAGGTGGTGCTCGCCCATCCCCAGGCGCTGGCGCAGTGCCAGGGCTGGTTGACCCAACATCTGCCGTTGGTCGAACGCCGCGCCGTCTCCAGCAACGCCGAAGGCGCGCGACTGGCAGCGGCCAATCCGAAATGGGCGGCCTTGGCCAGCGACCGCGCCGCCGCGCAGTTTGGTCTGCACATCGTGCACCACGCCATCCAGGACGAGGCCTACAACCGCACGCGCTTTGCCATCATCTGCCTGCCGCAAACCCTGGCCACGCCACCGGCTTCGGGCCAAGACTGCACCAGCCTCGTGGTGTCGGTGCCGAATCGACCGGGCGCGGTGCACGATCTGCTGGTACCGCTCAAGAACAACGGCGTGTCGATGACGCGCTTCGAATCCCGCCCGGCCAAATCGGGCCAGTGGGAGTACTACTTCTACATCGACATCGCCGGTCATGTGAGTGAACCCCAGGTCGCCCGGGCGCTCCAAGAGCTGCAAGGCCTGTGTGCCTTCTACAAGGTGCTGGGTTCCTACCCGGTGAGCGAGTGATGCCGCGTCGGCTGGCCCTCATCGGTTGTGGCCTGATGGGCGGATCGTTCGCGCTGGCCCTGCGTGCAGCTGGTCGCGTCGATCACATCGCCGGTTTCAGCGCCTCGGCCAAGACCCGCGCCAAGGCTTTGTCGCTGGGGGTGATCGACAGCGCCTGCGACAGCGTCGCGCAAGCCGTGGCCAATACCGACCTGGTGCTGCTGGCCGTGCCCGTGCAAGCCACCGAAGACTGCTTGCGTGCCATGGCACCGCACCTGGCTGCAGATGCCCTGGTGATGGATGTCGGCTCCACCAAGGGCGATGTAGTAGCCGCCGCGCGCGCAGCACTGGGCGAACGCCTGTCCCACTTTGTGCCCGCGCATCCCATCGCGGGCAAAGAGGTCGCGGGCATCGAACACGCCGAGGCCACCCTGTACCGCGAGCGCCTGACGGTGCTCACCCCCCTGCCAGAGACAAGCCCTGAGCGGCTCGCGCAAGCCCAAGCCCTGTGGCAAGCCATCGGCGCCACCGTGCGCGTGCTCAGCCCCGAAGACCACGACGCCAGCTTTGCCGCCGTCAGCCATTTGCCGCACCTCACCGCCTTCGCCCTGGTCAATGCCGTGGCGCGTCAGGCCGATGGTGCGCGGCATCTGGCGATGGCCGGTCCGGGCTTTCGCGATTTCTCGCGCATCGCGGCGAGCGATCCCCATGTCTGGCGCGACATCTTGCTGGCCAACCGCGACGAGGTGTTGCGCCAATCCGCGCAGTTGCGCGCGGCTCTGGATGAACTCGAAGCCGCCATGCGCGACGGTGATGGCCCGCGCCTGCAAGCCCTGATCCACGAGGCCAGCCAGACGCGCAGTCAGTGGCGTCTGAATGGCACCGACCATGCCCCACCGCCCAGCCGACCCCTCGCTGATTGATTCGCGCCACGCCGCCTGGCGGCTGGCGGTGACGCTGGGTCTGGTGGTGCTGGGCAACAGCAGCATGTATGTGGTGTCGGTGGTACTGCCCGCGGTGCAAGCCGAGTTCGGCATTGGCCGCGCCGACGCCTCTCTGCCCTACACCGCCATGATGGTCTGCCTCGGTCTGGGCGGCCTGTGGACCGGGCGCATGGCCGACCGGCATGGCCTGATGCCGGTGTTGCTGATGGGCGCACTGGCCGTGTGCCTGGGCTTTGTCGGCGCCAGCCTGTCGGGCAGCATCTGGGGCTTTGCATTGGCGCATGCGCTGATGGGCCTGATCGGCAGCGCCGCCACCTTCGCGCCCTTGATGGCCGACACCGCGCTGTGGTGGAACCGGCGTCGCGGCATCGCTGTGGCGATCTGCGCCAGTGGCAACTACATCGCGGGCAGCTTCTGGCCGCCGCTGGTGCAATACGGCATCGACACCCTGGGCTGGCGCAACACCTACACCGGCATGGGGTTGGTCTGCGGTCTGGGCATGGCGCTGTTGGCCACGCGCATGCGCCAACGTCCGCCGCTGGTGCAGTTGCCCGTGCAAGCTCCGGCTTCCAGCGACACCCACACGCACGCAGCCCCTCATGCCACCGAGCATCCGTTTGGGCTTTCAGCGGCGCGCGCCCAACTCTTGCTGTGCGTCGCCGGCGTGGCCTGTTGCGTGGCCATGTCCATGCCGCAAGTGCACATCGTGGCCTATTGCTCCGATCTGGGCTTTGGCGCGGCCCGGGGGGCCGAGATGCTCTCCCTCATGCTCGGCTGCGGCATCATCAGCCGGCTGGTGTCGGGGCTGATTTGCGACCGCATTGGCGGCATCCGCACCCTGCTGCTGGGCTCCACCTTGCAAGGCATCGCCCTCTTGCTGTTCCTGCCCTTCGATGGCCTGGTGCCGCTGTATGTGGTGTCGGCTTTGTTTGGTCTGTTCCAGGGCGGCATCGTGCCGTCCTACGCCATCATCGTGCGCGAACACTTTGCCCCCACTGAAGCGGGAGCGCGCGTGGGCGCGGTCATCATGGCCACCTTGGTGGGCATGGCGCTGGGCGGCTGGCTCTCGGGCTGGGTGTTTGACCTCACCGGCAGCTACCGCGCCGCGTTTCTCAACGGCATTGCCTGGAACCTGCTCAACCTCAGCATCGCGGCCTGGTTGTATGCGCGGTCGCGCCGTCGCGCACCGCATGCACCCGCCAGCTCGGCGTGAGGCTTGCCCGACAATAGCCGCCTGCCCGGTGCGTGACCGGGCGGCCTGTCCAGACCCATCACCATGTACGACACCGCCTTTCTCGATCTCCCCCCGCTGAGCGGTGCTCAGGGCACCGTTCACCTGCCCGGCTCCAAAAGCATTTCCAACCGGGTGCTGCTGTTGTCGGCCCTGTGCGACGGCACCACCGTGGTCCACGACCTGCTGGACTCGGACGACACCCGCGTGATGCTGCAAGCCCTGCGCCAACTCGGCTGCGGCGTGCATGTCCAGGGCAGCACGGTCACCATCGACGGTCTGGGTGGACACCAACCTGCAACGACCGCCATCGAGTTTTTCATGGGCAACGCCGGCACCGCCATGCGCCCGCTCACCGCCGCGCTGGCCGTGATGGGCGGCGACTTCACGCTCAAGGGCGTGCCGCGCATGCACGAGCGCCCCATCGGCGATCTGGTCGACGCGCTGCGCCAATTGGGCTGCCAGATCGACTACTTGGGACAAGCGGGCTATCCGCCGCTACACATCGGCACACCGGCGCTGACCATCCCCGAGGTCATCACGGTGCGTGGCGATGTCTCCAGCCAGTTTCTGACCGCCTTGTTGATGGCCTTGCCGCTGGCGGCGCAATCCCAAGACATCACCATCGCGGTGAGCGGCGAACTCATCAGCAAGCCCTACATCGAGATCACGCTCAACTTGCTGGCACGCTACGGCATCGCGGTGCAGCGCGACGGCTGGCAACGCTTTGTCATCCCCGCCGGCAGTCGCTACCGCTCGCCCGGTCAGATCCACGTCGAGGCCGACGCCTCGTCGGCCAGCTACTTCATCGCGCTGGGCGCGCTGGTGGCGGGCGATGGCATCCGTGTGCAAGGGGTGGGAGGCGACTCGATCCAGGGCGACATCCGTTTCATCGAAGCCGCCCAAGCCATGGGGGCCGAGGTGCACTGCGAGTCCAACGCCTTGCAGGTGCGACGCGGTCGCTGGCCGCTGCGCGCCTTGCCCGCCTTTGACTGCAACCACATTCCCGACGCCGCCATGGCCTTGTCCGTGATGGCCTTGTACGCCGATGGCCCCACCACACTGACGAACATCGGCAGCTGGCGCGTGAAAGAGACCGACCGCATCGCGGCCATGGCCACCGAATGCCGCAAGCTCGGTGCCCAGGTGGAAGAAGGTCCGGATTGGCTGCGCATCCATCCCCTGACCGCGGGGCAATGGCGCGCGGCCCGCATCCACACCTACGACGACCACCGCGTGGCCATGTGCTTTTCGCTCGCGGCCTTCAACCCGGACCGGGTGCCGCTGCGCATCGAAGACCCCAAGTGCGTGGCCAAGACCTTCCCCGATTACTTCGAAGCCTTGTTCTCGGTGGCGCAGGTGCGCAGCACCGACATCCCGGTGATCTGCATCGACGGCCCCACCGCCTCGGGCAAGGGCACCTTGGCCAGCCGCGTGGCGCAGGCGCTGGGTTACCACTACCTCGACTCGGGCGCGTTGTACCGTCTGACCGGACTCGCCGGCGTGCGCGCCGGTCTGACCCTGGACGCCGCCAACGAAGCGGCGCTGGCCGCGCTGGCGCGCCAGCTGCCCGTGCGGTTTGAGGGCGAACGCGTGTGGTTGGGCGAAGACGAGGTGAGCGAAGCCATCCGCACCGAAGAAGCCGGCATGAACGCCTCCAAGGTCTCGGCCCTGCCCGGCGTGCGCGCGGCGCTGGTTGATCTGCAGCACCGCTTTCGTCGCCTGCCCGGCTTGCTCGCCGATGGCCGCGACATGGGCACGGTCATCTTCCCCGACGCACCGCTCAAGGTGTTCCTCACGGCGAGCGCCGCGCAGCGCGCGCAAAGACGCCATAAGCAATTGATTTCAAAGGGTTTTTCGATTACACTCGACACCCTTCGCGCCGATCTGGAAGCGCGCGACGCCCGCGACTCCTCGCGCAGCGTTGCACCCCTCCAAGCGGCACAAGATGCCTTGTTGCTCGACAACTCCGCGCTGTCCATCGAAGACTCGGTGACGCAGGTGTTGACGTGGTGGCAAAGCAAGCAAGCACTCTGACCCGTTGGGGCGCTTGAACGGGCCCACACAGGCTCCCGCCCGCGTCGCAGACGCATTGGCCGTGTGGATCAACAACTTAAACCGTGACCCCCGGTCACAACCACCACCCTCCCGGGCCCACGTCTCGCAGCAATGGGGCTGCGGTCTTTCCCGTGCGGGTTGAAGGAAATTGTCATGTCTGAATCTTTTGCCGCCCTGTTTGAAGAATCCCTGCAACGCGCTGAAATGCGCACGGGAGAAGTGATCACTGCCGAAGTGGTTCGCATCGACCACAACCACGTCGTCGTGAACGCTGGCCTCAAGTCCGAGGCCTATGTGCCCATTGAGGAATTCAAGAACGATCAGGGCGAGCTCGAAGTCCAAGTGGGCGACTTCGTGTCCGTGGCCATCGGCAGCGTCGAAAACGGCTACGGCGACACCATCCTGAGCCGCGACACGGCCAAGCGCCTGGCCTCGTGGATGAGCCTGGAAAAAGCCCTGGAGTCCGGCGAGTTCGTCACCGGCACCACGACCGGCAAGGTCAAGGGTGGCCTGACCGTGTTGGTCAACGGCATCCGCGCCTTCCTGCCCGGCTCGCTCATCGACACCCGCCCCATCAAGGATCTGTCGCCCTTCGAAGGCAAGACCATGGAGTTCAAGGTCATCAAACTCGACCGCAAGCGCAACAACGTGGTGCTGAGCCGCCGTGCCGTGGTCGAAGCCTCGATGGGCGAAGAGCGCGCCAAGCTGATGGAAACCCTCAAGGAAGGCTCCATCGTCAATGGCGTGGTCAAGAACATCACCGAATACGGTGCCTTCGTGGACCTGGGTGGCATCGACGGCCTGCTGCACATCACCGACATGGCCTGGCGCCGTGTTCGCCATCCGAGCGAAGTGGTGCAAGCCGGTCAGGAAATCACCGCCAAGGTCCTCAAGTTCGACACCGAGAAAAACCGCGTATCGCTGGGCCTCAAGCAAATGGGTGACGATCCGTGGCTGGGCGTGAGCCGCCGCTACCCGCAAGGCACCCGCATGTTCGGCAAGGTCACCAACATCGCCGACTACGGCGCGTTTGTGGAACTCGAGCCGGGCATCGAAGGCCTGGTGCACGTGTCCGAAATGGACTGGACCAACAAGAACGTGGCCCCGAACAAGATCGTGTCGCTGGGCGACGAGGTCGAAGTCATGGTGCTCGAAATCGACGAAGACAAGCGCCGCATCAGCCTGGGCATGAAGCAGTGCAAGGCCAACCCGTGGCAAGAGTTCGCGCAAAACACCAAGCGTGGCGACCGCGTCAAGGGCCCGATCAAGTCGATCACCGACTTCGGCGTGTTCATCGGTCTGGCCTCGGGCATCGACGGCCTGGTCCACCTGTCCGACCTGTCGTGGAACGAGCCGGGCGAAGCCGCGGTTCGCAACTACAAGAAGGGCCAAGACGTGGAAGCCATCGTGTTGGCAGTGGATGTCGAGCGCGAGCGCATCTCGCTGGGCATCAAGCAGCTCGACGGCGATCCGTTCTCGACCTTTGTGTCGGTCAACGACAAAGGCTCCGTGGTGACTGGCAAGGTCAAGACCGTGGACGCCAAGGGCGCTGAAATCGACCTGGGCGAAGACGTCATCGGCTACCTGCGCGTGTCCGAGATCTCGGCCGACCGCATCGAGGACGCCCGCAGCGTGCTCAAGGAAGGCGACGAAGTCACCGCCGTGGTCACCAACGTCGACCGCAAGAGCCGCAACATCCAGTTGTCGATCCGTGCCAAGGACGCTGCCGACCAGCAAGAAGCCATGGCCAGCCTGTCGCAACAATCGGCCCGTGAGAACGCTGGTACCACCAGCCTCGGTGCCCTGCTGCGCGCCAAGCTCGACAACAACTGATGACGCGCTCCGACTTGGTCGAAGCCTTGGCTGCCCGCTTCGGGCAGCTCACGCACCGCGACGCCGAGTTCGCCGTCAAGACTTTGCTTGACGCGATGGGCGAGGCGTTGGTGCGTGGGCATCGCATCGAACTGCGCGGCTTTGGCACCTTCTCGATCAACCGTCGCCCGCCCCGCATGGGGCGCAACCCGCGCTCGGGTGAAAGTGTGGCCATCCCGGAAAAACGGGTGCCCCACTTCAAGCCGGGCAAGGCCTTGCGCGAGGCGGTCGACGCACGGACGCAAACCCTGCTTCAAGAGGGCCCGCTCCAACCCTGAGTTCGAGGTCCGTCAGGGCTAAAATTCTCCGCGTCACTGTAGGAGAAGCCTTGAAAAAACTCCTGTGGCTGCTTCAGTGGATGCTGAAGGCAGCCATTTTTTTCACCCTGTTCGCTTTCGCGCTGAACAACCAGCACGATGCGACGGTGCATTTCTTTTTCGGCACCCGCTGGCAAGCGCCGATGGTGCTGCTGGTCCTCACCGCCTTTGTGCTGGGCGTGCTGGTGGGCGCGTTGGGCATGGTGCCGCGCTGGTGGCGCGCCCGTCGACAGGCCCGTGCGCCCGAACCCGTGACCGCCCCCTCCCCCGAAGTCCCGCCCCCCGTTGCGGCTTCCGCTGCCGACACGACCCATGGAATTTGATCTGACCTGGCTGCTGCTGGGCCTGCCCCTGGCCTTTGGTCTGGGCTGGCTGGCCTCGCGCCTGGACCTGCGCCAGTTGCGCCTGGAAAACCGCCAGACACCCAAGGCCTACTTCAAGGGCCTCAACCACCTGCTCAACGAACAGCAGGACCAGGCCATCGACGCCTTCATCGAGGCGGTGCAGCACGACCCGGACACCTCCGAGCTGCATTTCGCGCTGGGCAATCTGTTTCGCCGCCGTGGCGAATACGAGCGGGCCGTGCGGGTGCACCAGCACCTGCTGTCGCGTGCCGATCTGAGCCCCCATGACCACGACCGCGCCCAGCATGCGCTGGCCCTCGACTACCTGAAGGCTGGCTTGCTCGACCGGGCCGAGGCCGCCCTGCGCCAGTTGGAGGGCACGGCCTTTGAGAACCAGGCCCGGTTGGCGCTGCTGAGCATCTACGAGCGCTCGCGCGACTGGGCGCATGCCAGCGAGATCGCCGCCAAGCTCAACGACAGTGGCCCCGCCAGCTTCCAAGGCCGTCTGGCGCACTACCTGTGCGAGCAGGCCCAGGCCCTGTCCCCGCGCGACGAAGCCGCACGCATCGAAGACCTGCTGCGCCAAGCCATCGCGCAAGCGCCGCAGGCGGCACGCCCCCGCATGGTGCTGGCCCAACTGTTCGAACACCAGCAGCGACTGGACCGCGCGTACGACGCCCTGGTCGAACTCACCGAGGTCACCCCCGCCGCTTGGCCCTTGGCTGCACCCGAACTGGCGCGACTGGCCCCGGCGCTCCAGCGCGTCGACGAAACGCTGCAACGACTGCAAGCGGCTTATGCCCACAGCGTCTCGCTGGACGTGTTGCGGGCCCTGGTCCAATTGCGCGGACAACGGGGTGACGCGCACAACCACGATGAATACCTGCGCCATCTGGAGCGCGAGCCCTCACTGGTCGCCGCCACCCAGTGGCTGGCCCACCAGCCCGTGAGTGACGCCCAGCACCAGCCCTTGATCCAACGCGCGCTGGAACGTGCGGCCAAGCCGCTGCAGCGCTACCGCTGCGCCGCCTGCGGCTTCGAAGCCAGCCAGCACTTCTGGCAATGTCCGGGCTGCCAGGCCTGGGACAGTTACCCGATGCGTCGGGTGGAGGAACTATGACCCCTGATCGTGCACGCCTACAACAAGCCCGCGTGCTGGTGGTGGGTGACGTCATGCTCGACCGCTACTGGTACGGCGCGGTCGATCGCATCAGCCCCGAAGCGCCAGTGCCCGTGGTGCGCATCAACCGCGAAGAAAACCGCCTTGGCGGCTGCGCCAACGTGGCCTACAACGTGGTCAGTCTGGGCGCGCAAGCAGCCTTGCTGTCGGTGGTCGGTGATGATGAAGCCAGCCACTTGCTCGAAGCGCTGGTGGCGCAGACGGGCATCGCGCCGCACCTGGGCCGCGATGCGCAACTCAAGACAACGGTCAAGCTGCGCGTCATTGGACGCCAGCAGCAACTGCTGCGGGTGGACTTCGAGAACACGCCGCAAAACGAGGTGCTGGCCTCGCAGACCGACCGCTTTCACGCGCTCTTGCCCGACAACGATGTGGTGCTGTTCTCCGATTACGGCAAGGGCGGTCTGACCCATGTCGCACAAATGATCGAAGCCGCGCGCACTCTGGGCAAGCCGGTGCTGATCGACCCCAAGGGCAGCGACTACTCGCGCTACGCGGGCGCGAGCTGCATCACGCCCAATCGCGCCGAGTTGCAGCAAGTCATCGGTCCGTGGTCGGATGAGGCCGAGCTGACGCGCAAGGTGCAGGCTCTGCGCGAGCAGTTGCAACTCGACAGTGTGTTGCTCACGCGCAGCGAAGAAGGCATGACGCTGTTCGATGCCCAAGGCCAGATCAGCGTCGCCGCCCAAGCCCGTGAGGTGTTCGATGTGACGGGCGCGGGTGACACCGTGATCGCCACGCTCGCCACCTTGGTGGCGGCCGGATTGAGCTTGCGCGAGGCCATGCCCCTGGCCAACCGCGCCGGCGGTGTGGTGGTGGGCAAATTCGGCACCGCCACCGTTCGTTACGAGGAGTTGTTCACATGAGAGTCGTCGTCACCGGCGCTGCCGGCTTCATCGGCAGCAACATCATCCAAGGCCTGAACGCGCGGGGCATCGACGACATCATTGCCGTCGATGACTTGACCCAAGGCGACCAGTTCCGCAACCTCGCCGACTTGCAGATCGCCGACTACGTGGACCGCGATGTGTTCTACGACCTGTTTGCCCAAGGGGCCTACGGTGCCGTCGAAGCGGTGTTCCATGAAGGCGCGTGCAGCGACACCATGGAAACCGACGGCAAATACATGATGGACAACAACTACGGCGTCTCGCTCGACTTGTTCCAGTCGTGTCAGGCACAGGGCACGCGCCTGCTGTACGCCTCGTCGGCAGCCACCTACGGCGGCAGCGAAAACTTTCGCGAGACGCCCGAGTTCGAGCGACCGCTCAACGTCTATGGCTACTCCAAACTGTTGTTCGACCAGCGCATGCGCCGTGAATGCCAGGGCGACTTCGCCCGCTTCGAACACCAGGTCGCAGGCTTTCGTTATTTCAACGTCTACGGCCCACGCGAGCAGCACAAGGGCCGCATGGCCAGCGTGGCCTTTCACCAGTTCCACCAGTTCCAGCGCGAAGGGCGCGTCAAGCTGTTTGGCGAATACGGTGGCTACGGCCCCGGCGCGCAAAGCCGCGACTTCGTGTTCGTCGACGATGTGGTGGCGGTCAACCTGTGGTTCTTCGATCACCCGGAGCGTTCGGGCATCTACAACCTCGGGTCGGGACGTGCCCAACCGTTCAACGATGTGGCTTTGTCCGTGGTCAACGCCTTGCGCCAACACCAGGGCCAAAGCACGCTGTCACTGAGCGAAGCGGCGGCACAAGGCCTGATCGAGTACATCGACTTCCCCGATGCGCTGCGCGGCAAGTACCAGTGCTTCACCCAGGCCGATCTGGGTGCCCTGCGCGCAGCAGGTTGCGACCACGCGTTCGCCGATGTGCAAACCGGCGTGAGCCGCTACATGGCGCGCTTGCTGAGCGCCTGAGCGCCTCAGCCACCGCGCGCCCTCACCCCACGCATGCACGTTGGGCCATGAACCCACACCGGCTGGCACATCCACACCGACGCGTGCTGGGCGTGCTCGGCGCGCTGTGTGTCGTGGGTGCCGCCCAAGCCCTTGAACTCAATCAGGCCAGCGAGGCCGAGCTCGACGGCCTGCGCGGCATGGGACCGGCCCTGAATCGCCAGGTGCGACTCGCGCGCGCGCAACACGCCTTCACCGACTGGGCCGACTTTCAAGCCCGCGTCGCGGGCGTGGGCGCGGCCAAGGCGCGCGCCTTCTCCGAGCAAGGACTGACGGTCAACGGTCAGCCGTATCGGCCTTGAGCGCTGCCAGCAGGTCGCTGCGCCAATACTCCACCGCCGCCACATAACCCTCCCAGACACAGCCGTTACAGCCTCGGCCACAACAGGTGGTGGGCTCGGACGGTGGACCGCGAAAGGGGCGCCCCCATTGCGCGACCAGTGGCAGGCTCGCCTCGATCACGGCGCGCGCCGCATCGGCGTGCGTCACCGGTCGCTCCAGGATGTCAGGCCAGGGCGCGCGCATTCAACCCCCACCCCGTTGCATGAGCAGATCCAGACGACGCATGCAGCGCGTGCGGGCTGCGTCGCTCAGACCCTCGAAGTCGAAGCACACGCGCAGACGGGGGATGCGCAACAAAGCGATCTGGCGCGGCGGCAAGACCTCCCATTGCAATTGCAGCCAGCCGCGCTCTTCGGTGTGTCCCGGCGCTGCCGCTTCGCACACGTCAAAGCGCATCGCCCAGGCCGATTCAGCGACCGGCTGATCGGGCCAGGCGGCGGCCAACCAACCCAACCATTCGCGAAGGCTGCACCCCATGTCGCGCACAAAGTGCGCTGGATACGACGACTGCATCGGCGAATGGACTCAGCCGCCCGCAATGGGCGGCCACACCGCCAGGGCGTCGCCTTCTTGCAAGCGGGTGTGGGCGCGCTGCTCGGGCGCGATGTAATGGCCATTGACCAGCACCAGGTGCACCAGCTTCTCGGGCAAGCCGTAGGGCGCCAGGATGTCGAGGATGCTGGCTTCGGGGTCGACCTCGATGTCGACCAGATTGCCCACGCGATGGCTCGGCAGGTAATCGGTCAGCGTGGCAAAGAGTTTGAGGGTGATGCGCATGGCCGGCGCATTATGCGCGGCGCCGCGCATCGGCCGCACCGCTCCAGTGGCCTTGTCCCTGCGCACAGGCCAGGTAAGCGTCCATCAGGCGCGTGGGATCGGCCAGCAGCTTGTCTTTCCATTCGCCCAAGCGCACGCGGCCTTCCACCAAACCGCGCATCACACCGACGTGCTCGGTCCAGCCCACGCTGTTGCAACCGACCATCACATCGCCGTTGAACTGCAAGCTCAGGTGCCGATCGGCGGTGGTGAGTTGCACCTGCTCGCCGCCGGGCACGCCTTGCCACAAACCGAAGCTGGTCGAGATCAGGCCCAGCGTGTCGAGCACGTTGATCTGGGTCACGCCCTTGAGCGTGGCGTCCTGCCCCACCATGTTCAAAGCCGCGATGCGCGCCTGCTCGGCGGCGTTGGGCTGGATGGCGCTGACGATGGTGGTGCCGCTGACGGCGTCAAAGGCCTCGGCGCAATCACCCGCCGCGTAGATGCCCGGCACATTGGTTTGCAGATGCTCGTCGGTGAGCACGCCTTGCAGGCAGGTGATGCCCGAGTCTTTCAGAAAACCGATGTTGGGTTTGACGCCGGTGGCGCTGATGACCAGATCGGCTTCGAGCTGCTGACCATTGGACAGACGCACCGTGACCGCTTCGGTCTTGCCCGGCACGATGGCCTCGACCTTGGCCCCCGTGAACACGCGCACGCCTTTGGCTTCGCACCAGTCGCGGATCATGCCGCCGGCCACCGGGCCCATCATGCGCGGCACCATGCGATCGCCCATCTCGACCACGCTGAGCTGCACGCCCCGTGTGGCCAGCGCTTCCATGATGATGCAGCCGATGAAGCCCGCGCCCATCTGCAGCACGCGCGCGCCCGGTTTGGCCAACTGGGCAATGGCGCGTGCGTCTTCCAGCGTCCAGCACGGGTGCACAACCGGGCTGTCGATGCCGGGAATCGGCAGGCGCACCGGGCGGGAACCGGTGGCGATGAGCAAGCGGTCAAACGCCAGCGTCTGCCCGTTGTCCAGTCGCACCTGACGCGCCGCCGTGTCGATGGTGTCGGCGCGGGCTTGCACCCGCTCGATGCAGTGGCGGTCGAAGTGATCGTCCGACTTGCGCAGGTAGGTGCCGCGCTCATCGATGTTGCCGATCAGCAGGTACGGAATCGCCATGCGCGAGTACGGCGGCTCTGCCTCGTCACCGACGAGGATGATGCGGTCTTGCGGCGCGTGTTTGCGCAGCGTCTCGGCCGCGATCACACCGGCCGGGCCGGCCCCCAGAATGACGTGTTGACGCATGCGCCTCGCCCTTTACAGACCCAGACGTTTCTTGGTGTCGGCGGTCGGGCGGCCTTCGCTGTCCCAGCCCCGCGCGGCATAGTACTTGGGCAGCATCTCGGGCAGCTTGCTGACCATGCCCTTGGCAGGCCCCGTCTTGGCCGCTTCGGTGAGCAAGCGCTTGGGCAGGCTGTCGTCGGCCTTGGTGAAGCCGGCGGCGTTGTTGAACTCGCGCTCCATGTTCCAGATGCGCTCGCCAATGTGGTTGAGGTGCTCCATGGTGAACTCCTCGCCACACGCGGCTTGCACCTGCGGGGCCACATCGGCCAGGGTCCAGGCAAAGCTGGTGAAGATGCACACGCCAGCGGCGTCAAACGCGGCGGTGGCGTCCTGGAAGGCCTTCACGAGTTCGGGCTTGCCCTCGCTCTCGGTCGGCTCGGTCTTGACCGGGATGCCCAGCACCTCCGACGCAATGGTGTAGCCGCGCAAATGGCAAGCGCCCCGGTTGGAGGTGGCGTAGTTCAAACCGATACCCTGGATCACACGACCGTCGTAGGCCGGGAACTCCTGGCCCTTGACGCTCATCGACAAATCGGGATGGCCGTATTTCTCGCACAGGCGTTTCGAGCCCAGCGCGATCTCTTTGCCAAAGCCCACGCCATTGGCGGTCATGTCGGCCAGTTCGCACAGGGCCTTGGCCGAACCAAACGGGGCCTCCAGGCCGAGTTGCTCCTTGCTGATGACGCCCATCTCGTACAGCTCCATGGCCGCACCGACGGTGGCCCCAAAGCTGATCGGGTCCATGCCCTGCTCGTTGCAGATCAGGTTGGCGTATTGCAGGGCTTCGAGATCGTTCACGCCGTTGGCCGCACCCAGGGCCCAGGCCGCTTCGTATTCCAGACCACCGGAAGCGCCCCAGTATTCGGGCTTGTTCTGCACCGAGAAGTGCGTGGCGTCGATCTTGCTGATGCGGCCGCACGCGATGGTGCAACCAAAGCAGGCCTGGTTGGTCACCAGATGTTTTTTGCCATCGGTGGCGCGCGGCGTGGCCATGGCCTCGGCCGAAATGTCCTTGGCGCCTTCGAACTGCACATCGCGGTGGTTGCGGGTGGGCAAGGCACCGACTTCGTTGATGACGTTCATCAGCACCTGCGTGCCGTAGGTCGGCAGGCCCTGACCGGTGACGCCGTTTTCGGCCAGCACCTTTTTGGCCGCTTGCGTGGCTGCCATGAAGGCCTTGGGATCGCGCACATTGCCGACGCCCTTGGTGCCGCGCACCGCCACCGCCTTGAGGTTTTTGCTGCCCATCACGGTGCCGACGCCCGAGCGGCCGGCGGCACGGTGCAGGTCATTGACCACGGCGGCAAACAGCACCCCGTTCTCACCCGCCTTGCCAATCGACGACACGCGCAGCAGCGGGTCTTGGTGCATCTGCTTGAGCTTTTCTTCGGTCTTCCACACGCTTTGACCCCACAGTTCGGCGGCGTCGCGCAGCTCAACGTGGTCGTCGCAGATGTAGAGGTAGACCGGCTTGGGCGACTTGCCCTCGAAGATGACCATGTCCCAGCCGGCCATCTTCAGCTCGGCGCCCCAATAGCCGCCCGAGTTCGAGCAAGCGATGGCGCCGGTCAGTGGCCCCTTGGTGATGACGGTGTAGCGCCCCCCCGTGGAGGCCATGGTGCCGGTCAGCGGGCCCGTGGCCCAGATGATCTTGTTCTCGGGCGAGAGCGGATCGACCTTGGGATCGATTTCGCTGATGAGGTACTTGGAGCCCAGGCCCCGCGAGCCCAGGTACTCACGGGCCCATTGCATGTTCAAGGGCTCGGATTGGACCGTGCCCTTGGTGAGGTTGACGCGAAGGATTTTTCCTGCCCATGACATCGTTGTTCTCCTCGATCAGGCGGCTGCCGGTTGATTGCCCAGTTTGTCGGCCCACTGCTTCATGCGGTCCAGGCCGGTCCAGTTGGCGTCGATGAAGGTGATGGCACCCGTCGGGCAGGCCGACGCACAGGCCGGATCGCCGCCGCACAGGTCGCACTTTTGCACCTTGCCCGTCTCGGCCATGTAGTTGACGGTGCCAAACGGACAAGCGATGGTGCACACCTTGCAGCCCACGCACGTCGACTCGCTCACCACCTTGGCACCCGTGGCCTTGTCCACCGTGATCGCCTCCACCGGGCAGGCGTGCAGGCACCAGGCCTCGTCGCACTGCGTGCAGGTGTAGGGCACTTTCTTGCCCGTCTCGTGAAAGTCGAACACCTTGATGCGCGACTTGGCCGTGGCAAAAGTGCCGTGGTGTTCAAACGAACAAGCCATCTCGCATTGCAGACAGCCGGTGCATTTCTCGGGGTTGATGTGAAGGACTTTTTGCATGCGCTGCTCCAGTCGTTGGGGGTATGTAACGATTTGCATATGATTGTCAAAACCCCACGCGCCCACCTCACCCCGTGCAAACCCTGAATCGCCGCGTTGGCCCACAGAAATTCTCAAGATGAGACAACCCACCCCTTCGGCCCAGCCCCTGTCGCCCACGGATCGCCTGCACCACATCGAGCAGGCGCGTGCGCAGGTGTTGCGCCAGGAGGGTCGCAGCGTCCCCACCACGCTGTCCAACTGGATCGTGCAATCGTGGCAACGCTGCCTGGACTGGGGCCTGGAGCCCGAACGCCCGGTCGGTTTTGATCTGGTTTCCACGCAGCACTTGCGCCACCTGCAGGATGCGCACCATGAACTGCTCGATGCGGCGCGCACCGAGCTGGATCAACTGGCCCGCGCCATCGCGCAAACGCACTACTTCGCCTTGCTGACCAATGCCGACGGCGTGGTCATCGACACGCGCGGCGTCGAGTCATGCGATGAGGCGGCCGCGCGTGCCATAGGCCGCGTGGGCGTGGACCTGTCGGAGCAACGCGTGGGCACCTCGGCCATCGGCGCCGCTTTGCGCGAGCAACGCAGCGTGTGGCTGCATCGGGGCGAGCATTTCTTTCGAGACACCTCGGTCTACAGCTGCGCCGGCGCGCCATTGTTCGACGCCGACGGCCGCTGCATCGGCATGCTCGACCTCACGGGCGTGAACGTGCCGGAGCGCCCGCAACTGCAAGGGCTGGCCAGCGCCTGCGCACGGCGCATTGAGCAAGCCCTGCTGCTGCAACGTCCCGCCGCCTGGCGCCTGCAGCTGAACTGGCCGGGTCAGCTCAGTGGCAACGAGCACGATGGTTGGATGCTCTTCGACGACGATGGCCTGTTGCTGGGTGCCAATTCGGCGGCGCGACAGCTGTGCGCGCAGGCGCTGCCGGCGGGACTGTCGAGCGAAGATGTGTTTGCCACGAGTTGGCCCCTGCTCCGTGATCTGTGCCGACGCCCCAACGGGGGCGAAGTGCCGCTGTGGAGCGGGCTGCATGTGCAGGTGCGGGCCCTGCCCGAGTCGCCGTCCCACTCTGTCACGGCGCCCCTCAAAGCCGTCGAAAGCGACTTGATCCAACAAACCATGCAGCGCACCCGGGGCAACGTGGCCGAAGCGGCGCGGTTGCTGGGCATCAGCCGCGCCACCTTGTATCGGCGTCTGGGCGCACGCGCGCCGTCGCGCTGAACCCTCAGCGTGCCGCGTTGGGGAAGAACAGCTGCTCGCCGCCGACCTTGTAGGCCGCGATGCTGGACTGACCGACGGGCGAGACCACCCAGTCGACAAACTTCTGCGCCAGATCGGCCTTGACGTGCGGGTGCTTGGCTGGGTTCACCACCATCACGCCGTACTGGTTGAACAAGCGGTTGTCACCCTCGACCAGGATTTGCAGGTCCTGGCGGTTCTTGAAACTCAGCCAAGTGCCGCGATCGGTGAGCACATAAGCGCCCATGGACGCGCCCATGTTGAGCGCGGGTCCCATGCCGCAGCCGCACTCCTTGTAACCACTGCCCTTGTTGTCTGGGTTGGCCATCTTCCAGAAACGCAGCTCGGCGGCATGGGTGCCACTCTTGTCGCCGCGTGAGATGAAGGTGGCCTGGGCCGACGCCACTTTTTGCAGGGCGGTCACGATGTCCTTGCCACGGGTCTTGGCCGGGTCGTTGGCGGGACCGACCAACACGAAGTCGTTGTACATGACCGCGAAGCGCTGGACGCCGTAGCCGTCTGCGACGAATTTTTCTTCGGCGGTTTGGTCATGCACAAACAGCACGTCGGCGTCACCCCGACGCCCCATGTCCAGGGCCTGGCCGGTACCCAGCGCCACCACCTTGATGTCGATGCCACTGGCTTGCTTGAACGCCGGCAGCAAATGGCCAAACAAACCCGACTGCTCGGTCGAGGTGGTGGAAGCCATGACGATGCTCGACTGGGCTTGCGCCAGCAGACCCAGGCTACCCAGCACGACAGCCGCGAGGGCACGCAGTTTCAGACGACGGTTCATGTCAACTCTCCTTTGAGAAACAAATGGGCTTGCGGGTGTGTCTCGGCCAAGGGTTGATGGAAAAAATGGTCCACCGGCAAATCGGCCAATACACGCCCTGCTTCGAGGTAAATCACCCGCGTGGCCAGGCGCTTGACTTGGCCCAGGTTGTGACTGGAAAACAGCAGCGTGCGCCCGGGCGTGATCCACTCACGCACCAGTTGCTCGACCTCGCGCTTGGCGTGCGGGTCCAGACTGGAGGTGGGTTCATCGAGCAACAACCACTGCGGGTTCAAGGCCCAGGCCCGGGCCAGGGCCAGGCGTTGCTGTTGACCGCCGGAGAGCGTGCGCGCGGGCTGCTGCGCCTGGTCGTGCAGTCCCACCCGCGCCAGCGCCGGCAAGGCTTGCGCGTGGGCCTGGCGCCAGGGCACGCCCTGCAACCACAGGCCCAGCGCAACGAAACGCTGCACCGAACAACGCAACATGTGCGGGCGCTGAAACAGCATGGCCTGCGCGACCGAGTCACGGTGCAGCTCGCCTTGCGTCTGCGCGATCAACCCATGCGCGAGGCGCAGCAAGGTGCTCTTGCCGCAGCCATTGGCCCCCACCAAGGCGACACGCTCGCCCGCGTGCAACTGCAGGTCCACTTCGCGCAGGGCCCAGTGCGAGCCCAGGCGCACCGACACCTGTTGCAAGCTCAGCAAGGACTTCATGCCAGGCCCTCCAGGCGCAGCGAGTCGGACCCTGCACCCTCAAAACGCTGGCGCCAACGACGCAGCAACGAGATCAGCACGTTCAGGCACAGCACCACGCCCATGAGCACCAGCCCCAGAGCCAGGGCCAAGGGCAGGTCGCCCTTGCTGGTCTCCAGCGCGATGGCGGTGGTCATGACGCGGGTGAAGCCTTCGATGTTCCCGCCCACCACCATCACCGCGCCGACTTCGGAGACCGCGCGACCAAAGGCCGCGATGACCACGGTGAGCAAGGCAAAGCGCTCGTCCCAGGCCAGCAACACGCTGCGCAACGCGGGCCGGGCACCGAGCGAGCGCAACTGCTCGCCATGACCGCGCTCAGCATCCTCCACCAACTGGCGCGTCAAGGCCGTGACCACGGGCAACACCAGCACGGCTTGCGCCAGCACCATGGCCTTCAAGCTGAACAACCAGCCCAGAAAACCCAACGGGCCACTGCGCGACAGCAGCAAGTAGACGATCAGCCCCACCACCACCGAGGGCAAGGCCAGCAAGGTGTTGAGCACCGTCAGCACCGCATCACGGCCGCGAAAGCGCGCCACACCGAGCCAAGCGCCCAGCGCCACGCCCAGCACACAAGCCAAGCTGGTGCTGAGCCAACTGACCCAGAGGGAACGCCCAACGATGGACCACAGAACCGGATCGCCCGCGATGAGCAAGTGCACGGCTGCCGCCGCGCTGTCGAAGAGAGAAGACATGGATAGAAAAAAAGTTGCGGTATCGTAGTGAGCGCCCGATAACCCCACCATATGAACATCCGTGCATAGCATCGAACTCCACTACAGCCTGCATCCGGGCGAGCGCGCCAGCGTCGAGCCGATGCTGCGTCATCCGCTGATGGCGTTGCTGCAAGCGGTCAGCGAACAGGGGTCGATTTCGGCAGCGGCGCGCAGCCTGTCCTTGTCGTACCGCCATGTCTGGGGTGAACTCAAGCGCTGGCAGGACGTGCTCGGCCAGGATTTGATCGTCTGGGAGAAAGGGCAGTCGGCCCAACTCACCGAATTCGCCACCAAGCTGATGTGGGCCGAACGTCAGACCCAGGCCCGACTCGCGCCACAGATCGAGGCCTTGCGGGCCGACCTGGAGCGCACCTTTGCCGTCGCGTTTGACAGCGATGCGCACGTGCTGACGCTGTACACCAGCCACGACGACGCCCTGCCCCGTCTGCGCGAACAGGCCGCTGGCAACGGGCTGCATCTGGACATGCGTTTTTGCGGCAGCGTGGACGCCATCCGCGCGCTCAACGAAGGACGTTGCACCCTGGCGGGCTTTCACACCCTGGCCCAGCCCCGCCGGGACTCGCACGCGGCAGCGGCGTATCGCCACTTGTTGCAACCCGGGCAGCACAAGATCATCGGCTTTGCCACCCGTCGGCAAGGTCTGCTGGTGGCCAGTGGCAATCCGCTGGGTCTGCACAGCCTGACCGATGTGGTGCGTGCTCGCGCGCGCTTTGTGCGGCGCAGCCTCGGCACGGGCACCCGTGTGTTGCTGGACGATTTGCTGACCGAGTCACAACTGGCGATGCAAGACCTGCACCTGCTGGAGTTGGACGAACCCTCGCACGCTGCGGTGGCTCAGGCCGTGGCGGCGGGCCAAGCCGACGTGGGGCTGGGTTTGCACAGCAGCGCCGTCGGCCGTGGACTGGACTTCGTGCCCCTGGTCGAGGAACGCTTTCACCTGGTCTGCTTGAAGACGGCCCTGGACACCCCGCCCCTGCACGCCCTGCGCGCGCTGTTGCAGCAGCCCGAGTGGCAAGCCCAACTGGCCGAGCTACCCGGTTATCAAGCCCTGGACTGCGGCAAAGTGCAATCGCTGCGCCAGACGCTGCCCTGGTGGACCTTTCGCACGCACAAAGCCCACGCGGCTTGAACGAATTTCAAGCCTGACGGAGCAAAGTTCACGCCCGCCCTGCGGTGAGCCCGACGCGACTTGGTAGGATGGCAAACTTTTTCCGTGCTCTGGAGACCTCCCGTGTCCAAACGTTTACTTCGGTTTGCTTTGGGTGTTGACCGCATCAGCGAACAGTACGGCCATGTGGCCGCGCTGTGCGTGTTGGCAGCAGCCCTGATTTCTGCCGGCAACGCCTTCGTCCGCTACGGCTTCGACATCAGCTCCAACGGCTGGCTGGAGATTCAGTGGTACCTGTTTGCCGTCACGGTCATGCTGGGCGCGCCGCTGGTGCTCAAGCTCAACGAGCATGTGCGCGTGGACATTTTTTACGGCAAGCTCAAAGGCAATGGCCCGGTCTATGTCGACCTGTTTGGCCTGGTGCTGTTTTTGCTGCCCGTCATGGCCATGCTGGCCTGGTTGAGCTGGCCGCTGTTTGTGAAGATGCTGGTCACCGGCGAGATGTCGAGCAACGCCGGCGGGCTGATCCGCTGGCCCGCCATGCTGCTGCTGCCACTGGGCTTCGCCTGGATGTTCCTGCAGGGCTTGAGCGAAACCATCAAGCGCGTGGCCTACCTGCGCGGCGAGTTCGAGATGGACACGCATTACGAAAAACCCGTGCAATAAACCGCAGCGAGCACGATCATGCAAATGGAAAACTTCGCCCCCTTCATGTTCGCCGGCCTGGTCCTGACCATGCTCATCGGCTTTCCCGTGGCCTTCTCACTGGCCTTTCTGGGACTGGCCTGCGGCTTCTTCGCCATTGCCATGGACTGGTTCCCCGTCAGTTTCATGGCCAATTTGCCGCTGAACATCTTTGGCATCCTCAGCAACGACTTGTTGCTGGCCATTCCCTTCTTCACCTTCATGGGGGCCATCCTCGAAAAGTGCGGCTTGGCCGAAGACATGCTCGACTCGATGGGACAGCTCTTTGGCACCGTGCGGGGTGGTCTGGGTTACTCGGTCATCATCGTTGGCTTCATCCTGGGCGCCATCACCGGCACCGTGGCCGGTCAGGTGATCGCCATGGCGTTGATCTCGCTGCCGGTGATGATCCGCTATGGCTACAACATGCGCTACGCCACCGGCGTGCTGGCCGCCTCGGGCACCATCACGCAACTGGTGCCGCCATCGCTGGTGCTGGTGGTGATGGCCGACCAGCTCGGCCGTTCGGTCGGTGACATGTACAAAGGCGCTTGGGGGCCCTCGCTCATGCAAGTGGCGATCTTCGCGCTCTACACCTTTGCGCTGGGCATCTTCCGCCCGCACTACGTGCCGGGTATCCCCAAGGAAGCCCGCACCATGGATGGTTTGCATCTGTGGATCAAGTGCTTGCGCGGCATCATCCCCTCGGCCTTCCTGATCTTCGCGGTGCTCGGTTCGATGGGGGGTCTGCCCGGCATGAACACGGCCATCGCCACCCCCACCGAAGCCGGTGCCATGGGTTGCGTCGGCGCGCTGCTGCTGGCGGCGATGCACAAGCGCCTGACACGCGAACTCATCTGGGAAGCCATGCACGGCACCATGCGCCTGACCGCCATGGTCGTGTTCATCCTGATCGGCTCGCGCGTGTTCTCGATGGTGTTTCAGGGCGTGGATGGCGCCAAGTGGGTCGAGCACATGCTCTCGGGCCTGCCGGGCGGGCAAGTGGGTTTCCTGCTGGCCGTCAACATCTTCATCTTCTTCCTGGCGTTCTTCCTCGACTTCTTCGAGATCGCCTTCATCATCTTGCCCATGTTGGGGCCCGTGGCCGACAAGATGGGCATCGACATGGTGTGGTTCGGCGTGCTGTTGTGCGTGAACATGCAAACCAGCTTCATGCACCCACCGTTTGGCTTCGCGCTCTTTTACCTGCGCGGCATTGCCGACACCTTGTTCAAGGAAGGCCGCATCGAAAAACCCGTGCGCTCCAACGACATCTACATGGGCGCCATTCCCTGGGTCATCATGCAACTGGTGCTGGTGGTGATCGTGATCTTCGTCCCCGAGACGGTGACCATGTTCCTCGACAAGGAAGAGAAGATTGATCTCGACAAGGTGGTCATCGACATGCCCAGCGAAGAGACCACCGCGCCCGAGATCAAGCTGGAAGAACTCAAGCCTGAGAGCGCTGGCGACGAGCAAAAGCGCATGGACGATCTGTTCAAGAAGTGAGCCATCCCCTGGGCCCTGCGCCCTTCCGCTTTGAACCGCGTGACGGTTGCGTTCAGGGCGCAGCGTTCTCGCGCCCCTTTCAGGGACTGACCGCACTCATCGTGTTGGGCTCGGGTGCTTGGCTGTGGCAGTTGTGGGATGCGGGTCGCTTCGGCGCCACCGGACTTGAAGGCCTGCGCGCCGCGGGCTGGTTTGTGTTGGGCTGGCTGCTGCTGGTCTGGACCGCGTGGCATGTCCTGACGAGCCGCGTTCGCTTCGCCCCCGATGGCATCCATCAGAGCTGGGTCTGGCACAAACACATGGCCTACGACGATCTGGCCTATGCCCGTTTGATCCGCGTGCGCGGGCTGGAGTGGTTGATCGCCCCACGCCTGTATGTGCGCACGCTGCTGGGCAAGTTCTCGGTGTTTTATGTGAGCGATCCAACCGTGCTGCGCGAATGCGAACGCTTCGTCGCCGAACTGCGCGCCGCACGTCCCCTCTGATCCAGGCCTGAGGGTCGAAAAAAAGCCGCGCCCAGGGGCGCGGCTTTTTCATGGGCGATCCCTTCAGAGCTTTTGTGCCTGCATGAAGTTGTCGAACTTGGCCTCGGTGAAGCGGAACCAGAGGTTTTGCTCGGCGCGGAATTTGGAATAGTCGCTGTAGACCTTCTTCCACGACTCGTTGCGGCTGCCGATTTCCTCGTAGAAGGCCATCGCTTCCTTGAACGCAGCGGCCATCACGTCTTTGGGGAACTCGCGCAGCTTGGCGCCTTGTCCCACCAGTTGTTTGAGCGCCGCCGGGTTGCGCGCATCGTACTTGGCTTGCATGTCGATGTGCGCGTGCGAAGCGGCCGCCTCGACGATGGCCTTGAGCTCGGGCGAGAGCCCGTTGTAGGCCTTGTCGTTGATGAAGAAGTCCAGCTCGGGGCCACCTTCCCACCAGCCCGGGTAGTAGTAAAACGGAGCGACCTTGTGAAAGCCCAGCTTGAGGTCGTCGTACGGTCCGACCCACTCGGCGGAGTCGATGGTGCCCTTTTCCAGCGCGGGGTAAATGTCGCCGCCGGGAATATTTTGCGGCACACCGCCGATGCGCTCCAACACCTTGCCACCAAAGCCACCAATGCGCATCTTCATGCCCTTGATGTCGGCCAGCGATTTGATCTCCTTGCGGTACCAGCCGCCCATCTGCGCACCCGTGTTGCCACCGGGGAAGTTGATGATGTTGTACTTGGCGTAGAACTCGCGCATCAGCTTCAAGCCATTGCCCTCATACATCCAGGCCGTCATCTGGCGGCTGTTCAAACCGAAGGGAATGGCGCAGCCCAGGGCAAAGGTCTCGTCCTTGCCGAAGAAGTAGTACGGCGCGGTGTGCGCCATTTCGATCGAACCTTGCTGCACGCCATCGACCACGCCAAAGGCGGGCATCAACTCGCCCGCCGCATGCACCGACACCTCAAAGCGCCCGCCCGACAGGGCCTTGACCTGACGCGAGAACACGTCGGCCGCGCCAAAGATGGTGTCCAGCGATTTGGGGAAGCTCGATGCCAGGCGCCAGCGCACCGAGGCCTGTGCGTGCACAGCGGGTGTGACGCCCGCTGCGAGGATGCCGGCGAGGCCGGTGTGTTGAAGCAGTTTGCGACGTTGCATGGAAGTCTCCTGTGAATAATGGGAAAAGCCGTCTCGACTGCTCCGGCCTGATACAAAAAAGCCGTGCTTTGCGGGCACGGCGGGTGGATGGGCGCTTTAGAGTTTTTGCGCCTGCATGAAGGAATCGAAGCGGGCCTCGGTGAAACGGAACCATAGGTTTTGCTCGGCACGGAACTTCGAGTAGTCGCTGTAGACCTTCTTGAAGTTTTCGTTCTTGGCCGAGACTTCTTCGTAGAACGCCATCGCTTCCTTGAACGCAGCGGCCATGACATCTTTCGGGAACTCGCGCAGCTTGGCGCCCTGCCCCACCAACTGCTTCAACGCAGCCGGATTGCGCGCGTCGTACTTGGCTTGCATGTCGACGTGGGCGTGCGACGCAGCCGCTTCGACGATGGCCTTGTACTCGGGCGAGAGGCTGTTGTAGGCCTTGTCGTTGACGTAGAAGTCGAGCTGCGGGCCGCCTTCCCAGAAGCCGGGGTAGTAGTAGAACGGTGCCACCTTGCCCAGGCCGAGCTTGAGGTCATCGTAGGGGCCGATCCATTCGGCCGAATCGATGGTCCCTTTTTCCAGCGCCGGGTAGATGTCACCGGCCGGGATGTTTTGCGGCACCACGCCCAAACGCTCCATCACCTTGCCACCAAAGCCACCCATGCGGAACTTCAGGCCCTTGAGGTCGGCCAGCGACTTGATCTCCTTGCGGAACCAGCCACCCATTTGCGCGCCCGTGTTGCCGCCGGGGAAATGCACGATGTTGTACTTGGCATAGAACTCGCGCATCAGCTTGAGGCCGTTGCCCTCGTACACCCAGGCGGTCATCTGGCGGCTGTTCAGGCCGAAGGGGATGGCGCAACCCAGGGCGAAGGTCTCGTCCTTGCCGAAGAAGTAGTACGGCGCGGTGTGCGCCATTTCGATCGAACCTTGCTGAATGCCATCGACCACGCCGAAGGCCGGCATCAGTTCACCAGCCGCGTGCACCGAAATCTCGAACTTGCCGCCTGAGAGCTGCTTGACCATGCGCGCAAACGTCTCCGATGCACCGTGGATGGTGTCGAGCGACTTCGGGAAGCTCGAAGCCAGACGCCAGCGAACGGTCGCCTGGGCGTGCACCGCAGGCGCAGCACCAGCCGCCAAGACCCCGGCGATGCCCGCATTTTTCAGAATGGAACGACGATCCATGATGGAACTCCCTTGTTGTTAAAACCGAAATGTTTGTAGCGGACCACACCCACTCAAAGCGCAGCCCCCCACAAAAGCCAGCGCATTTTAGGCAGCCCCCCCAGGGGGCATCCCCGGGTTTCCACCAGACGGTTGATGGGTATCAAAAAACTTCAAAGAGATTGAAAACGCTTCACGCCAGCAACGTGGCAAAGCGTGTCCGAATCGAGGCCTCGATGCCCGCCGCGTCCAGTCCCAACTCGGCCAGCAAGCGCGCCGGATCGCCGTGCTCGGTGAACACATCGTCCACGCCCAGATTCAGCACCGGCCGATTCAGGCCCAGGACCTGCAAAGCCTCCAGCACGGCCGAGCCGGCTCCCCCCATGACGGCGTGCTCCTCGACCGTGACCAAGGCATCGTGCGAGCCAGCCACCTCGCGCAGCAGATCCAGATCCAGCGGCTTGGCCCAGCGCATGTTGACCACGGTCGCGTTGAGCGCCTCACCCACCTGCAAGGCCGGGTAGAGCAAGGTGCCGAAGGCCAAGATGGCCACGCGCTGGCCCTGGCGACGAACCTCACCCTTGCCAAACGGCAAAGCCTGCAAGCCCGCTTGCACCGGCACGCCCACGCCTGCGCCACGTGGGTAACGCACGGCCACCGTGTGGTCTTGCTGATACGCGGTGGTGAGCAGCTGACGGCACTCGTTTTCATCGGCGGGACAGGCGATGCTGACCTGGGGGATGCAACGCAAAAAGGCGATGTCGTACAAGCCGGCGTGCGTAGGCCCATCGGCACCGACGATGCCGGCGCGGTCCAGCGCCAGCACCATGGGCAGTTTCTGCAAGGCCACGTCGTGAATGAGCTGGTCGTAGGCACGTTGCAAGAAGGTGGAATAGATCGCCACCACCGGGCGCACGCCCTCACAGGCCAGCCCCGCAGCGAAGGTCAGCGCATGCTGCTCAGCGATGCCCACATCGTGGTAGCGCTCGGGAAAGCGGCGGTGAAACTCGACCATGCCCGAGCCTTCGCGCATGGCTGGCGTGATGCCCGCCAGCAGCGGGTCGTGCTCGGCCATGTCGCACAGCCACTGACCGAACACCTGGGTGAAGGTTTGCTTCTGCGGTGTGCTGGCCGGCACCAAACCGACGGCCGGATCGAATTTGCCTGGTCCGTGGTAGGCCACCGGGTCGGCCTCGGCCAGCTTGTAGCCCTGGCCTTTTTTGGTCACCACATGCAGGAACTGCGGCCCCTCCAGGTGCTTGAGGTTTTCCAGCGTCGGGATCAACGAGTCAAGGTCGTGCCCATCGATGGGGCCGATGTAGTTGAAACCGAATTTCTCGAACAACGTGGCCGGCACCACCATGCCCTTGGCGTGTTCTTCGAGCCGCTTGGCCAGCTCGAACAGAGGCGGCGCGCCCTTGAGGACTTGCTTGCCCAGGTCCTTGGCGGCGGCATAAAAACGCCCGCTCATCAACTGCGCCAGGTAACGGTTGAGCGCACCCACGGGCGGGCTGATCGACATGTCGTTGTCGTTGAGCACCACCAGCAAGCGCGCGTGGCTGACGCCGGCGTTGTTGAGGGCTTCGAAGGCCATGCCCGCCGTCATGGCACCGTCGCCGATGACCGCGATGGCGTGGCGCTGCTCGCCCTTTTGCTGCGCGGCCAAGGCCATGCCCAGCGCGGCCGAAATGCTGGTGGAGGAATGCGCCGTGCCAAATGCGTCGTACTCGCTCTCGTCGCGGCGCGGAAAACCGCTGATGCCGCCGCGCTGGCGCAGCGTGGCCATGCCCTCGCGTCGCCCCGTCAGGATCTTGTGCGCATACGTCTGATGCCCCACATCCCAGACGATGCGATCGTGCGGCGTGTTGAACACGTAATGCAGGGCCAGCGTCAGCTCCACCGTGCCGAGGTTGGAGCTCAGATGCCCGCCGGTCTTGGCGACGCTGTGCAGCAAATAGTCGCGCAACTCGTTGGCCAGGGCCTGCAGTTGTTCGCGGGGCATGGCCCGCAAGTCTGCCGGCGACGCGATGCGCTCCAGCCAGGATGTGTTGGGTTCATGCATGTCGGTTCACCACCCGATCGGCCAATGCGGCCAGGGCCTGTGTGTGGGTCAGCCCGCTGGCGGCCAGGGCCTGCACAGCCTGCTCGTGCAACTCCTGGGCGTGCGCACGTGCAGCCGACAGGCCCATCAGAGAAACATAGGTCGGTTTGTCGTTGGCCTCGTCCTTGCCAGCGGTCTTGCCCAGGGTCTGCGAGTCGGCGGTCACATCGAGGATGTCATCGACGACCTGAAAGGCCAGACCGATGGCCTGGCCGTAATGCTGTAAAGCCGTCTGTGCTTGGGCCGACAGGCCATGACCGCACATCGCGCCCATGCGCACACTGGCTTCGAGCAGAGCGCCCGTTTTCAGAGCGTGCATGCGGCGCAACTGCGCCTCGTCCAGGGTCTGGCCCACGCTGGCCAGGTCGATGGCCTGGCCGCCGGCCATGCCCTCGTGTCCGGCCGCGCGCGCCAGCGTGCGACACAGTTGCACCTGCACCGCGTCGGGGATGGCGCTGTCGGCGGGGGTGAGCAATTCGAAGGCCAGCGCCTGCAAGGCGTCGCCGGCGAGCAGCGCCAAAGCCTCACCGAACTGCACATGCACGGTGGGCTTGCCCCGGCGCAGCACGTCGTTGTCCATGCACGGCATGTCGTCGTGCACCAGCGAATAAGCATGGATCAGCTCGACCGCGCAGGCCGCGCGCAAAGCGGCCTCGTCGTAGGACGCATCCGGGGCAGCCTCGGCAACCGCCTCACGCGCCGCAAACACCAGCAAGGGACGCAGCCGCTTGCCGCCATCGAGCACCGCGTAGCGCATGGCCTCGGCCAAGCCCGCTGGGGCCTGCGCCGACACCCAATCGCTCAGGGCCGCCTCGGTGCGCGCCAGGTGCGACGCACTCCAGCGCTCGAAATCAACCGACCCGCTCATGCCTGTGGATTCCAGGGTTGCAGCACGCCGTTGTCGAGCACCTGGATCTGGGATTCGACCGCCTCCAGCTGAGCGCGGCAATACGCCAACAACTCGGCCCCACGGCGGTAACCGGTGAGCAACTCGGCCAGTGGCATCTGCCCCGATTCGAGGCGCTGCACCAGCGACTCCAGCTCTGCCAAAGCCGCTTCGTAGTTGGCGGGCGTGTCCGAGCCAGACGGTTCGCGGTGAGAGGCCTTGGGCATGGGCATTTCCGAGGGTTTGAGTTGCATCAAGAGGGGATGGGCATTTTAGGCCGCTGGCGACTGCATTCGGAGGGCAGGGCTACAATGCCTGCCCGGTCAGCCAGCCCCTTGGGGCTGGTTCGCTTTTTTCACCCCTTCACCTCCCTGTGGGGAGTCTTTGGTCAGGTCCCATGTCTGATTTAAGTCTTCAACTGCAGCCATCCTCCAGTCAGCTACCCGTTCAAAGCTATTTCGACCCGGCGCTCTTTCAGCGCGAGTTGGAGCTGCTCTTTCAGTCCGGGCCGCGCTACGTCGGCCATCGGCTGGCGGTCCCCGAGGTGGGGGACTATTACGCCCTGCCCCATGAGAAGGAAGGCCGCGCGCTGGTGCACACGGCCCAGGGCGTGGAGCTGGTGTCCAACATCTGCCGCCACCGTCAGGCGGTCATGCTCAAAGGCCGTGGCAATCTGCAAGCCCAAGGACCGGGCCATGCGGGCGGCAACATCATCTGCCCCTTGCACCGCTGGACCTATGCCCCCAACGGCACGCTGCTGGGCGCGCCGCACTTCGCCCAAGACCCCTGCTTGAACCTCAAGAACTACGGCCTGCGCGAATGGAACGGCATGCTGTTCGAAGACAACGGCCGCAACATCCTGGCCGATCTGGCTGGCATGGGCCCCGCCGGGGACTTGAGCTTCGAGGGCTATGCGCTGGACCATGTCGAGCTGCACGAGTGCCACTACAACTGGAAGACCTTCATCGAGGTCTACCTGGAGGACTACCACGTCGGTCCCTTCCACCCTGGCTTGGGTAACTTCGTCACCTGCGACGACCTGCGCTGGGAGTTCAAGCCCGAGTACTCGGTGCAAACCGTGGGCGTGGCCAACACCTTTGGCAAGCCGGGCTCCGATGTCTACAAAAAGTGGCACGAGGTGCTGCTCAAGTACCGTGGCGGGCAACTGCCCGAGCGCGGCGCCATCTGGCTGACCTACTACCCGCACATCATGGTCGAGTGGTACCCGCATGTGCTGACCGTCTCCACGCTGCACCCCATCGGGCTGGACAAGACCCTGAACATGGTCGAGTTCTACTACCCCGAGGAAATCGTTGCCTTCGAGCGCGAGTTCGTCGAGGCCCAACGCGCCGCCTACATGGAGACCTGCATCGAGGACGACGAGATCGCCGAGCGCATGGACGCGGGCCGCCGCGCCCTGCTGGAACGCGGCGACAACGAGGTCGGCCCCTACCAAAGCCCGATGGAAGACGGCATGCAGCACTTCCACGAGTGGTATCGCCGCAAGATGCGCTACAGCCCGCGCTGAGGCCCGCGCATGCAAGCCCTGTGGATGCTGCTGGGCGCAGCCTTCTTTGCCACCATGGGGGTTTGCGTCAAGCTCGGGGCGGCGTATTTCAATTCCTCCGAACTGGTGTTCTACCGGGGCCTGGTGGGCCTGATCTTCATCGGCGTGGTGGCGCGCCAGCAGCGCGTCTCGCTGCGCACGCGCTACCCCGGCATGCACCTGTGGCGCGGCTTCATCGGTGTCATCGCGCTGTCGGCCTGGTTCTACGCCATCGCCCATCTGCCGCTGGCCACGGCCATGACCTTGAACTACATGAGCAGCGTCTGGGTGGCCGCCTTTTTGGTCGGTGGCTCGCTCATCACCTGGACGCCGGGCCAGGGCCGCAGCCCCTGGTCGCAAGGCCCGCTGGTGTTGACGGTGCTGGCCGGCTTTCTGGGCGTCATCTTGATGCTGCGCCCGACGATGGAGCAAAACCAAATCTTTGCCGGTTTGGTCGGGCTCATGTCCGGCTTTTGCTCGGCCTTCGCCTACATGCAGGTCATGGCCTTGGGACGCATCGGCGAGCCCGAAACCCGCACCGTGTTTTATTTCGCCGCGGGCACCTTGGTGGCGGGGGCCGTGGGCATGGGGTTCTCCGGCGTGTCCGAGTGGGACTGGGCACACGCCGTGTGGTTGTTGCCCGTGGGCATCTTTGCCTCGCTGGGCCAGCTGTGCATGACCCGCGCCTACAGCCAGGGTGCTGGCCTGGTGGTGGCGAACTTGCAGTACTCGGGCATCGTGTTCTCGGCCCTCTACAGCCTGTGGCTGTTCGACGACGACATCCCGCTGCTCGGCTGGCTGGGCATGGCGCTCATCATCGCCAGCGGCATGCTGGCCACTTTGCTGCGCGCCCGTGCAGCCCCCCAATCCCCCGCCGAAGACCATTGAGGAGACTGGCATGTACACCACCCTGATCCGCGTGGACCAACTGCAAGCCTTGCAACGCGCCGGCACGCCCCTGCGCGTCTTCGATTGCAGTTTCGATCTGATGCAGCCCGCCAGCGGACGCGCGCAATACCAGCAGGCGCACATCGCGGGCGCGCTGCACGCCGATCTCGACCAACACCTGAGCACGCATGCGCCGGGGCGTGCCGTCAACGGCGGTCGCCATCCCCTGCCCCAGCGCGAGGACTTCGCGCAGTGGCTGGGCCAATGCGGTGTCGACGCCGACACCCAGGTGGTGGTGTACGACCGCCAAGGTCTGAACTACTGCGGACGCCTGTGGTGGATGCTGCAGTGGTGCGGGCACGCCGCTGTGGCCGTGCTCGATGGCGGCTGGCAGGCCTGGGTGGACGCCGGCGGCGCGGTGGCCTCGGGCGACACGCCAGCGCCTGCGCCCAGCCGCTTTGCATTGCGCGAGCCCCGGGTGGTGCTGCGCCACACCCACGAGGTGCAGGCCGCGCTCGGCTCGGGCCAGCAAACCCTGGTCGATGCGCGCGGTGCGCCGCGTTATCGCGGCGAGGTGGAACCACTGGACCCGGTGGCCGGTCACATCCCAGGCGCGCTCAATCGCCCCTTCAACAGCAACCTGGATGAACGCGGCTTCTTCAAGACGCCCGAGGTGCTGCGCGCCGAATTCGCGGCGCTGCTGGGCACGCGCGACGCGGCCCAGGTGGTGCATCACTGTGGCAGTGGCGTGAGCGCCGTGCCCAATGTGCTGGCCATGGAAGTGGCCGGACTCGGACGCACCGCCTTGTATGCGGGCAGTTGGAGTGAGTGGTGCAACACACCGGGCCTGCCGGTGGAAAAAGGCTGATTGCCGAAGCACCGCGCCCGGCGCGCGCTCAGTGCTGCACCCACACGCCGATCAAGGCCACCACACCCATACCCGCCAACAGCCACAACACCTGCGCCAGGGTCTGGCGCGGCGTGAGGCGCTTTTGCAATTGCGGAATCAAATCGGCCAGCGCGACGTAAATGAAGCTGCTTGCCGCCACCACCAGAAAGAACGGCAGATACCCCTGCAAGGCCCCCACCACGGCGTAACCGACGATGCCACCCAGCGTGGTCACCGCGCCCGCCAGTGACAGCCGCAGCAAGGCCCCGCGTGGCTGCACCAGCATTTGACGCAACACCACCAGATCACCCACATGGTGGGGCACCTCGTGCGTCATCACCGCCAGCGCGGCGGCCAGGCCCAAATGCGCATCGGCCAAAAAGGCGGCCGCGATCAGAATGCCGTCGCCAAACGCATGCACGCTGTCGCCCAACAACACCGCCCAACCGCCACCCCGGTGTGCGTGGGTGTGCGCGTGGTCAGTGTGCGCGTGGACATGCGCATGCCCATGATCGTCGGCATGCACCTGCTCGTGGTGGTGCTCGTGACCGTGGTGCCACAGCTCGGCTTTGTCGAGCAAAAAGAAAAACACCACGCCCACCAGCAGCACGGCGAACAAGGCCTGGGCCGAAATGCTGTCTTGCGCGGCCTGCTCAAAGGCTTCGGGCAGCAGGCGCATGAAGGCCGTGGCCAACAAGGCCCCGGCGGCCAGGCTCAGCAAGTGCTGGGTGAAGCGCGACAGCAGCGCCGACGCCAAGAGCGCGGCGATCCAGACACTGCCCAAGCCCGCCACCAGCGTGCCGACCACAATCAAGGTGAACATCATGGGGTGATTATCCCGGCCCGCGTCAGTGCGCTTCTTCCCAGTTGCGCCCCACGCCCACCTCGGCCAGCAGCGGCACCTTGAGTGCGGCCACACCGGCCATGCAACGCGGCACCTCAGCGCGCAACCAATCGACCTCGGCCTCGGGCACCTCGAACACCAGCTCGTCGTGCACCTGCATGATCATGCGCGTGCCGCGCTGCTCGGCATCGAGCACGCGCTGCACCTCGACCATCGCCAGCTTGATGAGGTCCGCCGCTGTGCCCTGCATGGGCGCGTTGATGGCGGCGCGCTCGGCACCGGCGCGGCGCGGCCCGTTGGGGCTGTTGATCTCGGGCAGGTACAAGCGTCGCCCCAGCACCGTTTCCACATAGCCTTGCGCCTTGGCCTGCTCGCGCGTGTCGTCCATGTAGCGCTTGACGCCGGCGAAGCGTTCGAAGTAGCGCGTGATGTAGTTCTTCGCCGCCGTGTTGTCGATGCCCAGCGCCTTGGCCAGACCAAAGGCGCTCATGCCGTAGATGAGGCCAAAGTTGATGACCTTGGCGTAGCGGCGCTGCTCGCTGCTGACCGCGTCCACACCGACACCGAACACCTCGGCGGCGGTGGCGCGGTGCACGTCGAGCCCCTCGTGAAAGGCCCGCACCAAGGCCTCGTCGCCGCTGATGTGGGCCATGATGCGCAGCTCGATCTGGCTGTAGTCGGCGCTGGCGATCACGCAGCCGGGTGCGGCGACAAAGGCCTCGCGCACCTTGCGGCCCTCGGCGGTGCGGATGGGGATGTTCTGCAAGTTCGGCTCGTTGCTCGACAAACGCCCGGTCACCGCCACCGCTTGCGCGTAATGCGTGTGCACGCGGCCCGTGCGCGGGTGCGCGAGTTGCGCCAGCTTGTCGGTGTAAGTGCCTTTGAGCTTGGACAGCGAGCGGTGCTCCAGGATCTTGGCCGGCAGCGGGTAGTCCTCAGCCAGTTTCTCCAGCACCTCCTCATCGGTGCTGCGCGCGCCAGTGGCGGTTTTCTTCACCACGGGCAAGCCGAGTTTGTCGAAAAAGATTTCACCCAATTGCTTGGGGCTGCTGAGGTTGAAGGGCTGGCCCGCGATGACATAGGCCTCTTGCTCCAGCGCCAGGATGCGACCGCCCAGCGCATGGCTTTGTGCGGCCAGCGCCGCGCCATCGATGAGCACGCCGTTGCGCTCGATGCGAAACAGCGCTTCGCTGCTGGCGATCTCCAGCTCGTAAATGCGCAGCAAGCCGGCTTGCGCCTGCAAGCGCGGCCACAAGGCGCGGTGCACATCGAGCGTGAGGTCGGCGTCCTCGCAGGCGTATGTCGTGGCGCGCGCCACATCGACTTGGGCGAATGGAATCTGGTGCGCGCCCTTGCCGCACAGGTCTTCGTAACTCAGGCCCTTGCGCCCGAGGTGGCGCTCGGCCAGGCTCTCCAGGCTGTGCGGCTTGTGCACTTCCAGCACATAGCTTTGCAGCATCGTGTCGTGCACATAGCCGCGCACCTCAATGCCGTGGTTGGCCAACACATGGCGGTCGTATTTGATGTGCTGCCCGAGCTTGTGCGCCTGCGGGTTCTCCAGCCAGGACTTCAGGCGCGCCAGCACGGCGTCGCGCGGCAACTGCGCGGGCGCGTCGGGACCGGCGTGCATGAGCGGGATGTAGCAGGCCTCGCCCGGCTGCACACACAGGCTCAGGCCGACGATCTCGGCGCGCATGGCGTCGAGCGAGGTGGTCTCGGTGTCGAAGGCCACCAGTTCAGCCGCCTCGATGCGCGCGAGCCAAACCTCGAAGGCTTCCCAACTCAACACGCTCTCGTAGCGGGTCTCGGTCACCGTCGGTGTGGGGATCGGTGCGTCGTCAAACAAACCAGGCATGGCCCCAACCGCCTGCGCCGTGGCCGCCGCACCGCCCGCACGTGCCTCGGCGGGCTGGGGTTGGCCGTCGGCCAGTGCGCGCGCCAGGCCCTTGAAGCCATAGGTCTCGTAGAACTGGCGCAAGGCGGGACGATCCGGCTCGCCCACTTGCAGGGCCTGCAAAGACGGCAGGCCCGTGATGTGCGCCGACAAGTCGCAGTCGGTTTTGATGGTCACGAGTTGGCGGCCCGTGGGCAACCATTCGCGCGCGGCACGCAGGTTCTCGCCCGCCACCCCCTTGATGTCGTCGGCGTGCGCCAACAGGTTGTCGAGCGAGCCGTATTCGCTCAGCCACTTGGCCGCCGTCTTGGGGCCGACCTTGGTGACCCCGGGCACGTTGTCGACCGGGTCGCCGACCAGGGTTTGAAAGTCGATCATGCGCTCGGGCGGCACACCAAATTCGGCCGTCACCCCGGCCACGTCGCGGCGCTTGTTGTTCATGGTGTCGACGATGGTGATGTGCGGCGTCACCAACTGACTCAGGTCCTTGTCGCCACTGGAGACGATGACTTGCACCCCTTGCGCGGCGGCCATCACGGCCAGCGTGCCGATCACGTCGTCGGCCTCGACGCCCGGCACATCCAGCACGGGCCAGCCCAGCAGCCTCACCAGTTCATGGATGGGGCCGATCTGGCTGCGCAAATCGTCGGGCATCGGCGCGCGATGGGCCTTGTACTCGGGGTACAAGGCATCGCGGAAGGTGGGGCCCTTGGCATCGAACACGCAAGCCACGTAATCGGCGTGGATGTCCTTGCGCAGGCTTTGCATCATGTTGACCATGCCGCGTATGGCGCCGGTGGCGGCGCTGCTGGGATCGCCGGGCACCGCGCGCAAATCGGGCATGGCATGGAAGGCGCGGTAAAGGTAGCTGGACCCATCGACCAGCAGCAAGGTGGGGGCATCGGTGGACATGGGCGCCATTGTGCCTATGCGCTGGGCTGGCCCTTGACCCAGCCCCGCTGTTGGCCGCCGCACGCGGGCGGCCTCTTACAATCTCGCCACCTCCTCACGCGCAGCCGCTTGCTGCGCGGTCTTGCCGACCCAGCCACCCCCGAACATGGCCGTTTTCACCGAAGTCTCCGAATCCGTGGCCCAGCAACTGCTGGACGAACTCAAGCTGGGTGCCTTGCAAGAGCTGCGCGGCATTCAAGGCGGCATCGAGAACACCAATTACTTTCTGACCAGCAGCGAAGGGGCCTATGTGCTCACGCTGTTCGAGCGCCTGTCGCACGAGCAACTGCCCTTTTACCTGTACCTGATGAAGCACCTGGCCGAGCGCGGCATTCCCGTGCCCGATCCCGTGTGCAACGCCAGCGGTGACGTCCTGCTCACCGTCGAAGGCAAGCCCGCCGCCGTGGTCAACCGCCTGCGCGGCCAAAGCCAATTGCAACCGACGCCCGCGCACACCGCCCAGGTGGCGCAGATGCTCGCGCGCATGCACCTGGCCGGGCGCGACTACGCGCGCCAGCAACCCAATCTGCGCGGCCTGCCCTGGTGGAACGAGACGGTGCCGGTGGTGCTGCCGCACCTGGATGCCTCGCAGCGCGCGCTGATCGAAGCCGAGCTGGCCCTGCAAAACCACGTCGCGTCTTCGGCACTCTACGCCGCCTTGCCACGGGGTCCCATCCATGCCGACCTGTTCCGCGACAACGTCATGTTCGACGGCCCCGCTGATGCACCCGAACTCACCGGCTTCTTTGATTTTTATTTCGCGGGTGTGGACACCTGGTTGTTCGACATCGCGGTGTGCCTCAACGACTGGTGCGTGCACCACAGCGAGGACGACGCGCTCGATGGCCAACATCGGCCTGCGCACGCGCAGGCTTTTCTGGACGCCTACCAGCAAGTGCGCCCGCTGAGCCGCGCGGAACGCGAGCTGCTCAACCCCTTGCTGCGCGCTGCGGCCTTGCGCTTTTGGATCTCGCGCCTGTGGGACTTTCACCTGCCGCGCGAAGCCAGCCTGTTGCAGCCGCACGACCCACGCCACTTCGAGCGCGTGCTGCGTCAGCGCGTGGCGCACCCGCTGTCGATGACCCCACCCGCCCGCATCGCCGAGGCGGTGAGCGCATGAAGCTGCAACTGGTCAACGCCAACCGGGGCGCGCAATGGGCGCGGCAAGGCATGCGCGTGTTCTGGCGTCAGCCGCTGGCCTTCACCGGGCTGTTCTTCATCTTCATGGCCGCGCTCTCGCTGTGTTCGCTGGTGCCGGTGGTGGGCAGCTTCGTGTCGCTCACACTGATCCCTGCCGCCACGCTGGGCCTGATGGCGGCGGTGCGTGAAGTCGAGATGGGCAAGTTCCCCATGCCCACCATCCTGGCCGTGGCCTGGCGGGCCGGACAGACGCGCCGCCGTGACATGTGGCTGCTGGGTGTGCTGTACGCCTTCGGGCTGATCGGCGTGATGTTGCTGTCGAGCCTGATCGACGGCGGCGCTTTTGCCCGCGTGTACCTGCTGGGCGGCACGCTCGACGCCGAAACCTTGATGCAAGCGGAATTTCAAAACGCCATGTGGCTGTCGTTGCTGCTGTACCTGCCGGTGTCGGCGCTGTTTTGGCACGCGCCGGCACTGGTGCACTGGCACGGCGTGCCGGTGCTGAAAAGCCTGTTCTTCAGCCTGGTCGCCTGCCTGCGCAACTGGCGCGCGTTTTTGGTGTTCGAACTGATGTGGGTGCTGATCTTCGCCGGCACCACGTTGGCCTTGTCGCTGTTGTCGTCGCTGCTGGACGAAGGCGGCATCGTCTCGGCGGCCTTGCTGCCGGCCATGCTGATGCTGGCGGCGATGTTCTTTTGCTCGATCTACTTCAGCTTCCGCGACTGCTTCATTTCGGACAGCCATTACGCCTGAGCACGCCGCGCGTGGGCTCATACGCCCAGGCGCGCAGCGTTCGCGCCCCTGGCGACCTCAACCCACCGGCGTGAGCTTGGCCACCGACAACGCCAGCCACTTCACCCCGTGCCGCGGGAAATTCACCTGGGCACGGGCGTCCTCGCCACCGCCTTCCAGGTTCAACACCGTGCCTTCACCGAACTTGGTGTGGAACACCTGCGCGCCCACGCGCACCCAGACATTGGGGCCCTGGGCCGCTGGCGTCGGTCGGGGTGTGGGGGCGGGGGCCATCCACGGCGCTGCCGCTGGCGTGTCGGACCAGACGTTGCGGCGCGTGGGCAAGGCATCGGCAAAGCTGCCGCGTGCGGGGGTCAACCACTTGAGGGTGTGCTCGGGCAACTCGTCGAAGAAGCGGCTGCGCAGGTTGTAGCGCGTCTGGCCATGCAGCATGCGCGTTTGTGCGTGGCTGAGGTACAGACGCCGACGGGCGCGGGTGATGGCCACGTACATCAGGCGGCGCTCTTCCTCCAGACCGTCGAAGTCGCTCATCGCGCTTTCGTGCGGGAACAAGCCTTCTTCGAGCCCACTGATGAAGACCGCGTCGAACTCCAAACCCTTCGAAGCATGGACCGTCATCAACTGCACCGCATCCTCGCCCGCCTGGGCCTGGTTATCGCCGGCCTCCAGTGCGGCGTGCGACAAAAAGGCGGCCAGGGGTGAAAGCGTTTCGCCAGTGTCGGCGTTGACCAGGGCACCCTCGACCGGCGGCGACGCGTCGTTGCCAGCGTTGTCCGAGGACGGCAGGGCCACGGCGTCGCGGCCAAAGCCTTCTTGCGAGACAAAACTCTCGGCGGCGTTGACCAATTCGTTCAAGTTCTCGATGCGATCCGCACCCTCGCGCTCGGTCTCGTAGTGGGTGATGAGGCTGCTGTGTTCGAGCACCACCTCGATGATCTCGCGCAGTGTCAGGCCCTGGATCTGTTCGCGCATGACATCGAGCTTGGCGACGAAAGCGCCCAGATTGGCCCCAGCCTTGCCGGCCACACCGCTCACGGCGTCGTGCAAGGCACAACCGAGTGCCCGCGCGCTGTCTTGCAGTTGTTCAATGGTGCGCGCGCCAATGCCACGCGGCGGGAAATTGACCACGCGCAAAAAACTGGTGTCGTCGCGCGGGTTCTCCAGCAAACGCAGGTACGCCAACGCGTGCTTGATCTCCGCGCGCTCGAAAAAGCGCATGCCACCATAGACGCGGTACGGCAAACCGGCATTGAACAGCGCTGTCTCGACCACGCGGCTTTGCGCGTTGCTGCGGTAGAGCACCGCCACCTCGTGGCGGTGCGCGACGCCCGCGCTGCCGTCGCCGTTTTGCCCCTCGCGCAGCAGGTGCTTGATTTCTTCGACGATCCACTGCGCTTCGGCAAAGTCGCTGGTGGCCTCGTAGATGCGCACCGCCTCGCCCGCACCCTGCTCGGTGCGCAGGTTCTTGCCCAAACGGTTTTTGTTGTGGCCGATCAAGTGGTTGGCGCTGTCGAGGATGTGGCTGAAGCTGCGGTAGTTCTGCTCCAGCTTGATCTGGTGCCGCACCGCATACTCGCGCACAAAGTCGGCCATGTTGCCCACGCGCGCGCCGCGAAAGGCGTAGATGCTCTGGTCATCGTCCCCGACGGCGAAGATGGCACCACCGTCCTCACCCGGCGGACCCGCCAGCATCTTGATCCAGGCGTATTGCAGCCGGTTGGTGTCTTGAAACTCGTCGATCAGGATGTGGCGAAAGCGTCGGCGGTAGTGCTCGCGCAGCGCCTCGTGGTCGCGCAGCAGTTCGTAGGCCCGCAGCATCAGCTCACCGAAATCGATCACACCTTCGCGTTGACACTGCTCTTCGTAGAGTTGGTACAGCTCGACCTTCTTGCGCGTCTCGGCGTCGTGGGCTTCGACATCGCCGGGGCGCAAGCCGTCTTCTTTGCAGCCGCTGATGAACCATTGCGTCTGCTTGGGCGGAAAGCGTTCTTCGTCGACTTGAAACTGCTTGCACAGCCGTTTGATGGCGCTCAACTGGTCTTGCGTGTCGAGGATCTGAAAGCTCTGCGGCAAATTCGCCAGCTTCCAGTGCGCACGCAAGAAGCGGTTGCACAGGCCGTGAAAGGTGCCGACCCACATGCCGCGCACGTTGACGGGCAGCATCGTCGACAAACGCGTGAGCATCTCGCGCGCCGCCTTGTTGGTGAAGGTCACGGCCAGCACGCCGCCCGGTGAGACCTGCCCGCTTTGCAGCAGCCAAGCGATGCGCGTGGTCAGCACCCGCGTCTTGCCCGAGCCCGCACCCGCGAGGATGAGCGCCGGCTCGGCCGGCAAGGTCACCGCCGCAGCTTGTTCGTCGTTGAGACCTTGCAACAGGGCAGGTGCGGCGGGAGTGGCAAGGTCGGAGAACATGGCGTCGGATTTTAGGCGGCGTCGGGCTGTGTAAAATCAATCACCGGGCCCAAGATTCTTGCGCCCGGTTTGTTGTTTCTGGCTCCTGCAACGGGAGCACGCCCGGAAACCCCGCAAGCCGGCCAAGCCAAGCGCTCACTCGTTGTGCAACGACTTTTACTGGAGCTTGGTTTCAAATGGAAATCTTCGATTACGACAACATTTTGCTGCTGCCACGCAAGTGCCGCGTGGAAAGCCGCTCGGAGTGCGACGCCAGCGTGGAGCTGGGCACGCGGTCCTTTCGCCTGCCGGTGGTGCCGGCCAACATGAAGACCGTGGTGGATGAAGGCATCTGCGCATGGATGGCTCAAAACGGCTACTTCTATGTCATGCACCGCTTCGACATCGACAACGTGAAGCTGGTGCGCGACATGCACGCCCAAGGCGTCTATGCCTCGATCTCGCTGGGCGTCAAGCAGCCGGACTACGACACGGTGGACCAATTGGTGCAGGCCGGCTTGTGCCCGGAGTACATCACCATCGACATCGCGCACGGCCATGCCGACAGCGTGAAAAACATGATCGGCTACATCAAGGACAAACTGCCGGCGGCCTTCGTGATCGCCGGCAACGTGGCCACGCCCGAAGCGGTGATCGATCTGGAGAACTGGGGTGCGGACGCGACCAAGGTGGGTGTGGGCCCGGGCAAGGTCTGCATCACCAAGCTCAAGACGGGCTTTGGCACCGGCGGCTGGCAGTTGTCGGCGCTCAAGTGGTGCGCGCGCGTGGCCACCAAACCCATCATTGCCGACGGCGGCATCCGCAGCCACGGCGACATCGCCAAGAGCATCCGCTTTGGTGCCAGCATGGTGATGATCGGCTCGCTGTTTGCGGGTCACGAAGAATCGCCGGGCAAGACGGTGGAAGTTGATGGCGAGCTGTTCAAGGAATACTACGGCTCGGCCAGCGACTTCAACAAGGGCGAGTACAAGCACGTCGAAGGCAAGCGCATCTTGGAGCCGATCAAAGGCAAGCTGGCCAACACGCTGATCGAGATGGAGCAGGATGTGCAAAGCTCCATCAGCTACGCCGGTGGCAAGAAACTGATGGACATTCGTAAAGTCAACTACGTCATCCTCGGCGGCGACAACGCGGGCGAGCATCTGCTGATGTGAGCCAGACGCTCGTCCACCTCATCAACAACAAGGGGCGCCGATGGCGCCCCTTCTGTTTTGATTTTCGACGAAGCATCAGGCCAGCAATTGCAAGGCGAGTTGGTGCAAGTGGCGTCCCGGCTGGATGAAGTCATCCAGGATGCTGAAGTGGTTCAGTCCCGGCAGCGCCTCGCACACCGGCACGCGCTCGGCACCCCAGGCCTGCTGGATGAGTTGGTTGTGGCGCAAGAACTCGGGACTCTCCGCGCCACCGGCCACGGTGAGCAGCGTGCCCTGTGGGGGGGGCGGCATCCACGCCGGGCTGGCGCGGCGCGCGTCATCGGCGGTCAGCCGCAAGTCGGCCAGGAACGGCGTGTGGCGAATCGACTCCAGCTCATACAAGCCCGAGATCGACAAGGCCCGGCGCACCACGACGGAGGGCAGGTCGCTGGCGTGGCGCGCCCATTGGCAGGCCAACATCATGGCCGACAGATGCCCGCCCGCCGAGTGGCCCATGACCACGATGCGTGACGGGTCGCCACCAAAGCGCGCGATGTTGCGCCACACCCAGGCCACGGCACGCACCATTTGCATCGTGATCTGCGGGATGGTCACCGCCGGGCACAGCGCGTAGTTGGGCACCACCACATGCGCACCCGCCGCCGTGAAGGCCGGTGCCACGAAGGAGTGATCGGACTTGTCGAGCGAGCGCCAGTAACCACCGTGAATGAACACCAGCACCGGTGCGCCCTGCCCGTCTCGCTGGGCCGGAAAGATGTCCAGGGTTTCGCTCGGTCCCGAACCATAGGCGATGTCCAGAAAGGCACGGTGCTGTTGGCGTGTGCGCAAGGAATCGTCGCGCCAGCGCGCAAAGATCTCGCCATGCTCGGGCACCAGCGCCCGGTTGTTGTACATCCGATCGAGCCAGGCGGGATCGTGCGCAGGGGTCATAGCTTTTTCTCCAGCATGATTTGCAGGTTGGTCCAAGTGCGATTTTGCGTCAGGCTGCTCTCCACAACGCTGGGGCCGTTGTAGAAACTGCCCGTGCGGTAGTAGCGCGGGTCGAGGTTGCTCAGACTCACGCGCCAGGCGGTGCGGGCATCCACCCGCCACAGACCGTAGAGGTCGATCACGCGCTTTTGCGACACCGTCAACAACTGGTATTCGCTGGTGCGGGTGTTGTAGCCCGGGTTGTAGTTGAGGTTGCCCCCGATGGTCAGCGGCCAACTGCGCAGGCGGTAGTCGGCGCCGAGGTTGGCCGTCATCTTGGGTTGCTGATCGAGCCGGTTGTCGGGACCGGGCACGCTGTCGACGCGGGAGTTGAAAAAACTCAGGTTGCTGCGCGTCTCCACCGACGGCGCAGCGGCGATCCATTGATCGAGCCGGAACTTGGCTTCCAGCTCAACGCCGTCGGTGGTGGCCGCGCTGATGTTTTGCGGGCTCGACACCCAGCGGCTGCCGTCGAAGCTCACCACGTTGCGGATCAAGTCCTGGATGCGGCGATGGAACAGCGTGGCACTGAGCACGCCGCCTTGCGGCAGATAACGCTCCAGCGTCACATCCAGTCCGGTCGCCACCTCGGGGCGGAGGTGAGGATTGCCGGCGGTGTCCGGATTGGTCGGGCCGTTGTCCCCGGTGCGCGTTTCTTGCCGACGGGCCAGCAAGCTGGGCATGGTCGGCGTCTTGAAGCTGCGCGTGAGGCTCACGCGCAATTGGTCGCGGCTCTCGGGGTTGGGGCGGTACAAGGCATGCAAAAGCGGCGTGAACACACTGCTGCGGTTGTGCACCTCCTCCACCCCGGTGTTGCCGGTGGTCGTGAGGGATTCGTAGCGCGCACCCAGGTGCGCCGCCCAGTGCGGCGTGAACTGCCACTCATCTTGGGAATACAGGGCATAGCGCATGGACCGCGCCGCGAAATCGCCACTGGCGTTGGGGGCGCTGTAGGAAGTCAGGGCTGACTGGTCGCGCCGCACCGCTTCGGTCTCGATGCCGCTGACCCACTGGTGACCGCCGCCAAGCACATGGGTGTACTTGGCTGTGAGGTTGGCGGAACGGTCCTGCGTGTGGGTTTGCTCGCTCAGGGCGCTGGGCAAAACACCGGCAATGCTGCCTTGCGTGTAGCGCGTGTCGCTGTTCCAGCCGCCGGCATTGAACTTCCACTCCAGGTTGCTGTCGGCACTGAGCTTGCGACGCCACTGGCCGTTGACACGCGCAATGGCAAAGCGGTTGTCGTTGTAGGTCGAAGTCTCGCCACTGCCGGCGTTGGTGCCGCCGGTTTGCGTCAAGGCCAATTGACCGGGCGAAACGCCGTGCGAGAAAGCCATGAAAGGAATCAACGTGAGGCTCTCGCCTGGATCGCCCTTGAATTGCAAACGGGCCGACGCGCTCAGGCCCTGGCGCTCGTAATGGCTGTCGCTGACGCGGCGACGCACAAAGTCGTTGCCCGACTCCGCGTGATCCAGTTCCGTCTCGCTGTGATCCGGCCCCGCCCAACGGTTGGCCGAGACGGTGTAGTTGGCACTCCAGCGCTCGCCCTCGTGGTACTGCACAAGCGAGGCGGTGGGTGCGGTGTACTCGCCTTGGCGTGTGATGCCGACCTTGAGCTCGGCGGGCATGCCGCGACGACCTTCGCGCGTGATGATGTTGATGGTGCCGGCAATCGCCTGTGCGCCCGTCTCGGCCGTGGGGGCACGGTAGATCTCGATGCGCTCGACCATCTCGGGCGTCAAGGACTCGATGGAAAAGCCCGGGGGCACGCGCTGGCCATCGAGCAGGATCTGGGTGTAGCCACGACTGAGGCCGCGCATGCGCAACGCACCGCCGCGTCCGGGCGGGCCATCGATGGTGATGCCGGGCTGGCGCTTGAGGATCTCGCCAATCGTGCTGTCGCCCTGGCGCTCGATCTCCTCGCGCCCGATGACGATCTTGCTGGCGGTCGATTCACGCCGCTGCAACAGAGTGTTGTCGCGTTCGCTGGTGACTTCGACGCGCCCCAGGTCGGTGGTGGGTGTTGCGGTCTGGGCGGCGGCGGAAGCGGCCCCCATCGCCAACGCCAACGCAGTCAAGGACAAGGAGTGGGTCATGCAAAAAGTTTAACGGCGAGGCAATAACCCCTGGCGTGTAAAGTTCAGCTTTCCAAACCGCCTCCGTTTCATGAGCACCGACCATCCCGCCTACGACATCAAAAGCGCCTCACTCTCCCTGGTGGCCTTCTTGCTGAAAACCGCCGACCTGCCACGGCTCACCGACGACTTGACGCGCCGCCTCGGCGCCAACCCGGGCTTCTTCGACCACGACCCGGTGGTGATCGATCTGGGCGGACTGGACGACCCGCAAGCGCCGCTGGATCTGACGGCCGTGTGCGCCCTGCTGCGCCAGCACCGCTTGCAACCGGTGGCGGTGCGCAACGCCCAGGCCCACCACCTGACCAGCGCGCACGCGGCCGGTCTGTTCGAAGCACAAGACGTGCAGGTGCAGGCGGGCACGCGCACCGAGACCGTGGTGCAAGAGGTGATCCGCGAAGTCGAGGTGGTGCGCGAAGTGCCCATGGCCAGCGGCGCGATGGTGGTGGACCGTCCCCTGCGCTCGGGCCAACATGTCTACGCCCGGGGACGTGACCTGATCGTGCTGGCCATGGTCAACCCCGGTGCCGAGGTGATGGCCGACGGGCACATCCATGTTTATGCGCCGCTGCGCGGCAAAGCCATCGCTGGTGCGCGAGGCGATGTCAATGCGCGCATCTTCACCTCCTGTCTGGAAGCCGAGCTGATCGCCATCGCCGGCACGTACCGCACCAGCGAAACAGCTCTGCCGCCCGAGGTGGCGGGCAAGCCCGCCCAAATTTCGCTGCAAGGCGAAAAACTGGTCATGCAGGGGCTGTAAACTTCGTCCGGTTTTTTCTCAATTTTCTGGATTTCTGACATGACCAAAATCGTGGTGGTGACCTCGGGCAAGGGAGGCGTGGGCAAGACCACGACCAGTGCCAGCTTTTCGTCCGGCCTGGCCCTGCGCGGCTACAAAACCGTGGTGATCGACTTCGACGTCGGCCTGCGCAACCTGGACCTGATCATGGGCTGCGAGCGCCGCGTGGTCTATGACTTCATCAACGTCATCAACGGCGAGGCCTCGCTGAATCAGGCCCTGATCAAGGACAAGCAGTGCGAGAACCTGTACGTCCTCGCCGCGTCGCAAACCCGCGACAAGGAAGCGCTGACCAAAGAGGGTGTGGAGCGCGTGCTCAACGACCTCAAGGCCATGAAGTTCGACTACATCGTCTGCGATTCGCCAGCGGGTATTGAAACGGGCGCCATGATGGCCATGCACTTTGCCGACGAAGCCCTGGTGGTGACCAACCCCGAGGTGTCCTCGGTGCGGGACTCCGACCGCATCCTGGGCATGCTCAGCTCCAAGACCAAGCGCGCCATCGATGGCGACACGCCCATCAAGGAGCACCTGCTCATCACGCGCTACAACCCCAGCCGCGTGCAAGACGGTCAGATGTTGTCGCTGGAAGACATTCAAGACATTTTGCGCATCCCGCTGATTGGCGTGATTCCCGAATCCGAGACCGTGCTCAATGCCTCGAACCAAGGCCTGCCTGCGGTGCATCTGGACAAAACGGATGTGTCCGAGGCCTACAAGGACGTCATCAGCCGCTTCCTCGGCGAGGACGTGCCCCTGCGCTTCACCCAAGCCGAAAAGCCGGGCCTGCTCAAGCGTCTGTTTGGTGGGAGGTAAGCCATGTCGCTGTTGTCACTGCTGTTCGGCGACAAGAAGAAAACCGCCAGCGTCGCCAAGGAGCGTCTGCAAATCATCCTGGCCCACGAGCGCTCCGGACGTTCGAATCAGCCCGACTACCTGCCCGATCTGCAACGCGATCTGGTGGCTGTGCTCTCGAAGTACGTGAAGATCAATCCGCAAGACATCAAGGTCAACCTGGAGCGCCAGGACAACCTCGAAGTGCTGGAAGTCAAGATCGAGCTGCCCGACGCCAGCTGATCCCCGGTGGCGGCGTCATTGCAGTCGTCGCCACACCGCCCGCGTCACATTCCCAAATTGCAGCGACATGTCGCGCAACATCTGGTCCAGCGCATCCAACGAGGGCGTGCGCTGCGACTGCATCTGTTGGTACAAGGACTCTGCATCGATGCTCAAGGGCACCGCGGGATCCAGCCAGCGAGAGGGAAAACTGGCCGCGACTGCCTCATCCAGCGCCTGGGCCTGCTGACTGGACTGCCAGGCCACGCGATCGCGCAGACCGCTCTCGGGCAGGGCCATGCGACCGGCATCCAGCCGCACCTGCGCAAACGGTTTCAGGTTGGGATGCTCTGGATCTCCCTTTTGCATCGCCGCCCATAGGCTTTGGCTTTGGTAGGCCTCGACCAGTTGCCAGCGCCGAGCCACGCTTTGCTGGCTCTGCACACGCGCCTGCGAAGCCCCGACACGGTCGAGCACATTCACCCACAGCAAGCCCAGCGTGCCTTTGTCGGGCATGAAGCGGGTGCGGTAGGGCTGGGTCAGATCCTGCGCATAGTGCATGGCCCAACCGGCAAAGCGCCAACCCCAGTACGGATGGCCATTGACCAAAGCATGCCGCGCCAAGCTCTGCCACAAATGCATGCGGTACTCGGCGTAGGTGCGGCGCAAGCCATCGGCGCTGGCATAGGTGACGGGAGATTCATGGAACAGCCCCATGTGAAACGGTGCCTGATCCCCCTGCCCTGACACAGCCGTGCCCCGGGGCTGACGCCCAAAGCCGTAGACGCGGCCGTGCTCGGTGCCACTGTCGAGCCACAGGCCACTGTCCATGCCGCCATCGGGCTCGTCGGCGGCGCTGGCCAGCACATCGATCACCGACACCAGTTCGCCTTCGCGCAAGGCCACGTATTTGCGGGGCACGCCCCCCGCCTCCGGGCGCAAGACCACCTCGCTGTCCGCCAACGCCGGTCGACTGCCGTACAGCGCTTGCGAGGCCGGCCAGGGCAAGACCTGCACATGCAAGGACAAAGGGGTGTGGGGATGGATGCGCAGGGCCATCAAAAAACGGCGGCGCAGCTCGGCCGGCTCGGCCTGCTTGTCGTAGCGGTAGGTCAGCACCTCGGGGCGCGGCGGGTAGTTGCGCACCTTGCCCCGCGCCCATTGCTCCTCGTGTTGCAGCAAGCCTTCGAGGGCAGCGCCTTGCTCTTGCAGAAACTGCTCCAGAGGCTCGGCCCGCACCGGGGCCTCCGCACGCGCCTCGCTCATGGCATGGAGTGAGAGCCAGGTGCCCCAGGCGTGAGGCGTCCAAGCCTGTGCCGACAGGGTCAGCCCCAGCAGACACAGTCCCCACAACAAACGAGTGGCCCCTTGCATGGGGCCGTATTGTGCCGCCTCAGCGCGGGCGGCGTTTCTGACCGCCGCGGAAGTCGGGTTTGGGTCCGGCGACAAAGACACGCGGTCCGCGCGAATCGAACTCGCGGCGCCCGCCGCTGTGGTGCGGCTTGCCAACGGGCTTGTGCGAACGTGCCGCACGCGGCTTGTCGCGATGCAGCTGCTGCGTCGGCTCCAAGCCCGGGATCACCTCGGCCTGGAACGGCTGGTGCGTGAACGCCTCGATGTCGAAGATCTTGCGCTTGTCGCGGAACTCGGCCAGGGTGACGGCGCGGCCCGAGCGACCGGCGCGACCGGTGCGTCCGATGCGGTGGGTGTAGTCCTCGGCCTTCATCGGCAAACCAAAGTTGAAGACGTGGGTGATGGTGGGCACATCGATGCCGCGCGCGGCCACATCGGTGGCGACCAGCACTTGCACGCGGCCCTGGCGCAAGGCCATCAAACGGCGGTTGCGCAGACCCTGGCTCATGGCCCCATGCAAAGCCACCGCCGAGAAACCTTCTTGCTGCAAGTCGTTGGCCAATGCGTCGCACTCGACCTGGGTGCTGGCGAACACGATGGCTTGGTCGATGCTGGTGTCGCGCAGCAAATGGTCCAGCAAGCGGCGCTTGTGCGTGGCGTTGTCGGCCCAATGCAGCACCTGGTGGATGTTGTCGTGGCGCTGCTGCGGCGTGGCGACCTCCAGACGTTGCGGCGAGCGCATCACGCGCGCGGCCAGTTGCTGGATGCGCGGCGCAAAGGTGGCGCTGAACATCATGGTCTGGTGGCGCTCGCGGGTGAGCTGGTGGATCTCGGCCAGGTCATCGGCAAAGCCCAGATCGAGCATGCGATCGGCCTCGTCGACCACCAGGAACTGCACCTGTTCGAGCTTGATCTGCACCGAGCGCTGCAAGTCCAGCAAACGGCCTGGGGTGGCCACCACCAGGTCGGCGTTTTGCAACTTGGCAATCTGCATCTGGTAGGGCATGCCGCCGACCACGTGGGCCACGCGCACACCGCGCGCATGGCGCACCAAGTCGATGGCGTCGTGCGCGACTTGCTGCGCGAGTTCGCGCGTCGGGCACAGGATCAGCGCGCCGGGCACGGCGGGCTTGAAGTTGCGCGGGTTGGTCGGGTCCTTGCGGCGCGGGCGCTTGGGCTCGGGCTCGCCCTTGGCCAGCGCCTGGGCCACCTGGCGCGACCAGGCCTCGGCCTCGTCACGGACGCGCTGGGCCTGTTGCTGGATCAAGGTGTTGAGCACCGGCAGCAGGAACGCGGCGGTCTTGCCACTGCCCGTCTGGCTCGACACCATCAGGTCGTTGAACTGATTGGCATCGGCGTCGTGCAAGGCCTGGGGAATGGTGCGCGCCTGCACCTCGGTGGGCTCGGTGAAGCCCAAGTCGGTGACCGCGGCCACCAGTTCAGGGGCCAGGCCCAGGTCGATGAAAGCCTGGGCGGGATGGCGGGTGTCTGCGGTTTCGGTCGCAGGGGTGGACGACGGCAACGTGTCCGGCGAATCAAAGTCGGTCATGGCAATGTGCGCCAGCGAAGCTGGCGGCTCTCTTCGTGAATGGATGAATACATCAACCATCCAACGAAGTTTCAGCACCCGAGGACCGGGGCGGATGGCCTGTGAAGCAGGCCCTTGTGAGCGGGGCGGCAGATGTGCGAAAAATCGCCTGCGGTTTGGCAGGCGTGCGCGGATTGTCGCACAGATCCGGAAAAACCCTGAGGATCAGAGTTTCAGGAAATGTTCGCGGTAGTGCGCCAGCTCTTCAATGGACTCGTGCACATCGGCCAGCGCCGTGTGTTTCTGCGCTTTCTTGAAGCTGTTGTAGACCTCGGGCTTCCAGCGGCGTGACAGTTCCTTGAGGGTGCTGACGTCGAGGTTGCGGTAATGGAACCAGGCTTCCAGCTTGGGCATGTATTTGTTGAGAAAACGCCGGTCCTGCCCGATGGTGTTGCCGCACATGGGCGACGCCCCTTTGGACACGTAGCGCTTGAGAAAAGCGATGAGCTGTTCCTCGGCCTGCGCTTCGGTGAGGGTCGAGGCCTTGACCTTGTCGATCAGGCCGCTCTTGCCATGCGTGCCCTTGTTCCAGGCGTCCATGGCATTGAGCACCGCATCGCTTTGGTGGATCACCAACACCGGGCCTTCGATGCGTGGCGACAAGTCGGGACCGGTGATGACGATGGCGATTTCGAGCAGCCGCTCGCGCTCGGGATCAAGGCCGCTCATCTCGCAGTCGAGCCAGACCAGGTTGAGGTCGGATTTGGGCAGGGTCACAGGGGATTCGGTGGCAACAGCATCGGTCATGGCACCATTGTCCCCGATCGCTGTTGGCCCATCGAACGCGCGGACACAGGGGGTGACCTAAACTCTCGCCCCATGATCTCTGCTTCCCTCGCCACCACCCTGGCCCTGGCCGCACTGGTGCTGCTGCACCTGCTCACCCAACTGTGGTTGAGTTCCCGGCAAATCCGCCATGTGGCATCGCATCGCGACGCGGTGCCCGCTGCTTTCGCCGCCACCCACGACCTCGCGGCGCACCACAAGGCCGCCGATTACACCGTCGCCAAGTCACGCTTGGGTCTGCTGGAGACGACGCTCAACGCCGTGGTGCTGCTGGGCTGGACGCTGCTGGGCGGCCTCGATGCCCTGAACCAGGCGCTGTTGGCCTGGCTCGGTCCGGGCATGGTGCAACAGGTGGTGCTGGTGTTGGCCTTTGCGCTCATCGGTGGCCTGCTGGGCTTGCCGCTGTCGCTGTACCAAACCTTTGGCATCGAGCAGCGCTTTGGCTTCAACCACACCACGCCCCGGCTGTGGCTGACCGACTTGCTCAAAGGTCTGCTGGTGGGACTGGTGCTCGGTCTGCCCCTGCTGTGGCTGGTGCTGTGGTTGATGCAAGCCGGCGGCACGGCCTGGTGGTTGTGGGCCTGGGTGGCGCTGGTGGTCTACCAGTTGTTCGTGATGTGGATCGCGCCCAACGTCATCCTGCCGATGTTCAATCGCTTCACGCCACTGCAAGACCCAGCACTGCAAACGCGGGTGGAGGCCTTGATGGCGCGCGCCGGCTTCAGCGCGCGCGGATTTTTCGTCATGGATGGCAGCCGCCGTTCGGCGCACTCGAATGCTTTTTTCACCGGCTTTGGTTCGGCCAAGCGCGTGGTCTTCTTCGACACCTTGCTGTCGCAACTCGACACCGACGAGATGGAAGCCGTGTTGGCCCATGAGCTCGGTCACTTCCACCACCGCCACATCCTCAAGATGATGGCCACCAGCTTTGTGGTCACCTTGCTGGCGTTGGCCACGCTGGGCTGGCTGTCGCAGCAGGCCTGGTTCTACGCTGGCCTGGGCGTGATGCCCCACCTCGACGGCCCCCACGATGCCCTGGCCCTGCTGCTGTTCCTGCTGGTCACCCCGCTGCTGACGTTTTTCCTCAGCCCCCTGAGCGCGGCGCGCTCGCGCCGCTACGAATTTGAGGCCGATGCTTACGCGCGCGAACACAGCAACGGCCCTGCCCTGTCACGCGCCTTGCTCAAGCTGTACCGTGACAACGCCTCGACGCTGACGCCCGACCCCTGGTTCGTGCGCTTTTATTACTCGCACCCGCCAGCCGCGCAGCGCTTGGCACGCATGGGCGCATGAACGCAGCGCGCCTGTCCTTGGGTTTGGTGGTCTCCAGCCATGGGCGCCACTGCGTGGTCGAGGGCCCCGCAGGGGATCGACGCATTTGCCACCCGCGTGGCAAGAAGAACGCGCCCGTGGTGGGCGACCGCGTGCAATGGCTGGCCAGCGGCGACGAAGGCAGCATTGAGCGTGTGGAGCCCCGGCGCAACCTGCTGTACCGGCAGGACGAAGTGCGCACCAAATCGTTTGCAGCCAATCTGGACCAGGTGCTGATCCTGGTGGCCGCCGAGCCCGAGTTCTCCGAGATGCAACTCACGCGCGCCCTCATCGCCTGCGAGGCCGAGCGCATCACCCCCCTGATCGCGCTGAACAAACAAGACCTGACCGAGTCGTTCGCGCGCGCCTCACAGCGGCTGGCACCGTACCGGGCCATGGGCTACGACGTGTTGTCGCTGGCGGTCAAGTCGGGCGTGCTCGGCGATTTGCCGCAACGCCTGCAAGGGCGCACCACGCTGATCCTGGGGCCATCGGGCACCGGCAAGAGCAGCTTGATCAACCACTTGATTCCGCACGCCCAAGCCGCTACCGGGGACATTTCGCATGCGCTCAATTCGGGGCGGCACACCACCACCAGCACCACTTGGCATTGGCTGGATGAGCGCCGCGAAAGCGCCTTGATTGATTCGCCCGGATTTCAAGAATTTGGCCTGCATCACATCGATCCGAGTCAACTCGGCTTTCTGATGCCAGACTTTGCACCGCACCTGCAAGGCTGCAAGTTCTCCAACTGCACGCATCTGCACGAACCGCAATGCGCGGTGCAAGCAGCCCTGGCGCGCGGCGAGATCAGCGCCTCACGGCACCGCTTGTACGGTTTGTTGTTCGACGAACTGTCGCAGTCGCCGCACCATTGAGGGGGCGAGCGACTCAGCCGAGCAGTCGCGCCAGCGTCAGCAGCACCAGCAGGATCAGCCAGAGCACCACGCTGCGCCAGACCAGACCGACCAGGCTGGCCAGGTGCGCGTTCTCTGGTGCTTGGCCCGGCGTGCTCTCGCTGTCTTGGGGCTCCGCCACAGCCTCGCTCATCCACGGCTCGGGTGCGCCGGCCGGTTGCAAGGCTTCGCCGCCGAGGCGCACGTTCAAGGCGCCCGCCGTGGCGGCCAGCACCACGCCGTCGTTGTCGTCGGGAAAACGCTGCGCGTGGTGGCGCCAGCAGTCGATGGCCTCTTCAAAGTTGCCAACCACAGCAAAGGCAATGGCCGTCAAGCGTGCGGGCACCCAATCGATGGCATACCAGGCGCGACGCGCCACGCGCTGCAAGGCACCACTGGCCCACTCCTGGGTTTCAGGAGCGATCCGCCATTGGCGCGCCACGATGGCGCTGAGCCGATACAGGATGGCCCCCGTCGGTCCGAGACCCAAGGCGGCCAGCACCGAGAACCAGGCCAGCACGCCAAACACGTGGCGGTGCGCCGAGAGCACCGAATGTTCGATGACGTGGCGCAGCAGCTCCGTGCGCGGCAGGCTGCCCACCTCGACTTGCATCCACACGGCCAGGTGTTGTCGCGCCAAGGCCTCATCGCCCTCGGACAAGGCGTCGCGTATGTCGGTGAAGTGGTGACTGAACTGGCGAAAGCCCAGGGTCACGTACAGCACGGCCATGCTCCACACCATGGCCAGCGGCCAACCGAGCCAGAGCCACAACAGCAGATGGATGGCCCATGCGAGCAAAGCCGGTACGGCGACCGCCAGGGTCCAGGTGATCCAGGCCAGTCGGGGATGGCCGGCGTCGAGGGTTTTGCTCAGCCACAGCGCCCACTGACGCGCCAGACGATAGGGCAAGCTGTGCTCGGACAGCGGGCGCACCTGCTCGATCAGCAACGCAAATACCAGGGCCAGAAAACTCATGTCCCAATGATAACGGGCGGACCCCGTCGACTGACGCTCAGGCGGCCAGGAAACGGTAGAGGTTGCGCAGCATGCCGGCCGTGGCGCCCCAAATGAAGCGCAGCTGCTGACCATCGTCGTAGGGCATGGACAGCCAGCGCCGTTGCACGCCATCGTGTTCGTGCACATGCCAGCGGTGGTGGGCAGGATTCATCAGAAAGTCCAAGGGCACCTCGAACACCGACTGCACCTCATGCGGGTTGGGTTGCAGCGACAGCGGGGGGGCGATCAGGCCGACCACGGGGGTGACGTGGAAGGCCGAGCCCGTGATGTATTCGGGCAAATGGCCGATCACCTCGACGCCGTGGGTGGGCAGCCCGATTTCTTCGTGCGCCTCGCGCAAGGCCGTGGCGGCAGCGTCCACATCCTCCGGATCGCACTTGCCGCCCGCGAAGGCGACTTGTCCGGAATGGGTGGACAAATGCGCGGTGCGCTGCGTCAGCAACACCGTGGGCGTCTCGCGCACCACCACGCCCACCAACACGGCGGCAGCAGCAGGCGCACGGTCCATGAACTTGCGCTCACGCACCACCTCCGGTGCCCACACCGGGGGGGCAGCGAAACGCGCGCGCAAGGCTTGTGGCGTCAGGCGCTCAGGACCAATCGGCGGCAGATCGTGGTCGACCCGCTCAATGGGCACGAGTTGTGGATCAAACCCCGGCAGCGTTGCCATGTGAAGTCTCGCTGGCTGTCAGCCCAATGAAAAAGCCACCGCAAGCACAAGACTTGGGGTGGCTTTGGGCGGCAGCCGGTGGGATTACTCGGCAGCAGCCGTTTTCTTGGCCGGCAGCTTTTCCTTGATGCGAGCGCTCTTGCCGCTGCGATCGCGCAGGTAGTACAGCTTGGCACGACGCACATCGCCGCGACGCTTGACCTCGATGCTGGCGATCAGCGGGCTGTAGGTCTGGAACGTACGCTCCACGCCTTCGCCGCTGGAGATCTTGCGCACGATGAAGCCGCTGTTGAGGCCGCGGTTGCGCTTGGCAATGACGACGCCTTCGTAGGCCTGCACGCGCTTGCGGTTGCCTTCCACCACATTGACGTTGACGATCACGGTGTCGCCAGGCGCGAATTCGGGGATGTTCTTGTTCAGGCGAGCAATTTCTTCTTGCTCGAGGGTCTGGATCAGGTTCATGGTTTCCTCAAACGATCGTGTCCGCGCTACACAAAAGGCCGAAAGCTCCCAAGGGGCTCCGGCGGCCGGCCAGAGGATCGAAGCCCGCCATTATAGCGAAGCAGCGCCCCCGGTCCTCAACACCTGTTCGTCCTGGATGTCCAGACGCCCCGCCCGGCGCGCAGCCTCGATCAAGTCCGGGCGCTGCCGAGCCGTCAGCAACAGGCGCTGATCCCGTCGCCAGCGTTCGATGTGTGCGTGGTGTCCGCTGAGCAACGCCGGGGGCACGGCCTGCCCCTGCCAAATCTCGGGGCGGGTGTAGTGGGGGCAGTCCAGCAGACCGTCCAGGGCACTGTTGAAACTGTCGAACTGGTGGCTGCCCTCGTCGCCCAGCACGCCAGGCTGCAAGCGCGCCACGGCATCGAGCAGGGCCAGAGCGGCGATTTCACCGCCCGACAGCACGAAATCGCCCAGGCTGATTTGCACGTCCACCTCGGCATCGATGAAGCGCTGGTCGATGCCTTCGTAGCGACCACACAGCAGCACCGCACCGGCACTGGCAGACCAGCCCTCGACCCCAGCATGGTCGAGCCGCTCGCCAATGGGCGAGAACAACACCAGCGGTGCCTCCGCGCGGTCCTGCCCGCGATCGGTTCGAATGGCGGACAGACAGGCGGCCAAGGGCTCGGCCAGCATGACCATGCCCGGTCCACCACCGAAAGGTCGATCATCGACGCGTCGGTAGTTGCCGACGGCGAAATCACGCGGGTTCCACAGCCGCACCGTCACCTGGCCACTCTCATAGGCGCGGCGGGTCACGCCGCTTTGCAAAAACGGCTCGAACAGCTCGGGAAACAGGGTGATGACGTCAAAGCGCATGGCCGCACATCAATAGTCGGGTTGCCAATCCACCACGATGCGACGATCGGCCAGCGACACGCTGTCGATGTAGGCCGAGACGAAAGGGATCAGGCGTTCCAGCGTCTCGCCGTCTTGCTCGGCGGCCAGGACCAGCACCGTCTGCGGGCCGGTCTGCAACAGGTCACGGACCTGGCCCAGCGACAGCCCTTCCCGGTTGAACACCTCCAGACCGATCAGATCGACCCAGTAGTACTCGTTGTCTTGCGGGGTGGGAAAGCTCGAGCGCGGCACGAAGATGCGCGCGCCCTTGAGCATCTCAGCGGTGTTGCGATCGGGCACCTCTTCCGCACTGGCCACCACGCTGTCGGTGTGCTCGCGTACTTGCAGGATGCGCAACAGCACCGTGCCATCGAAATGGCGGGCACCGCGTTCAGCCGGTTGCAAAAACCAACGTTTGCAAGAAAAAAGCGCTTCCGGAGAAGCGCTGTAGGGGATGACTTTGAACCAACCCTTGATGCCCCAGGCATCGTGGATGCGCCCCACTTCGACGGCATCGGCAGGCAAAGTTGCCGCGTCGAGCTGGAGCGTCATGGTGTCAGGCGGCTCAGGCGGCCTTCTTGGCAGCCTGCTTGATCAGGCGTTGCACGGTGTCGCTGGCTTGAGCGCCGACGCTCTTCCAGTGGGTCAGGCGGTCTTGCGCAATGCGCAGACCTTCTTCACCTTCAACAGCGGTCGGGTTGTAAAAGCCGATGCGCTCAATGAAGCGACCGTCACGACGGTCACGCTTGTCAGCAACGACGATGTGGAAGAACGGACGGGCTTTGGCGCCGCCGCGAGCAAGTCGGATCACGACCATGATGAATTCCTTCGGGTGGAGGGTTCTCTCGGCGTTTGAGACACGCGCTGACGGCCACCCGGCCGGCGACACGCCGAAAAGCTGTGCATTATAGCCAGAGCGGCGGAAGCACCCTCAGTACAGGTTCAGACTGGCCCAATAGGCGACGCCGGCCATGAAGGCACTGGCGGGAATGGTCAGGACCCAGGCCCAGACGATGTTGCCTGCCACACCCCAACGCACGGCACTGGCACGCTGCGTCGAGCCCACGCCGACGATGGCGCCGGTGATGGTGTGGGTGGTCGACACCGGAATCCCCAGGGCCGTGGCCAGGAACAAGGTCATGGCACCGCCGGTTTCTGCACAAAAACCGCCAACGGGTTTGAGCTTGGTGATCTTTTGCCCCATGGTCTTGACGATGCGCCAGCCACCAAACATGGTGCCCAGACCAATGGCGGCATAGCAACTGATGATGGTCCATACCGGCGGCGAGGCCTGCCCCGCTTCGGCATAGCCCGTGGCCAGCAACAGCATCCAGATGATGCCAATCGTTTTCTGTGCATCGTTGCCGCCATGCCCCAGGCTGTAGGCCCCAGCGGACACCAGTTGCAGGCGACGGAACCACTTGTCCACCCGCGACGGGCGCACACGTCGGAACACCCAGGCCACCAGCACCATCATCAATGAACCCAGGATGAAGCCCAGCAGGGGTGAGACAAAGATGAAGGTGACGGTTTTCACAATGCCCGCCGAGATCAGCGAGCCTGTGCCCGATTTGGCGATCACCGCACCCGTGATGCCGCCAATCAAGGCGTGCGACGAACTGCTGGGGATGCCGTAGTACCAGGTGATGATGTTCCAGGTCACCGCCCCGACCAAGGCCCCAAACACCACATGCGTATCGACCACGCCGGGTTGGACAATGCCCTTGCCCACGGTCGCCGCCACACTGAGGTGAAAGATGAAGATGGCGACGAAATTGAAGAAGGCCGCAAACAGCACCGCCTGCGCGGGCTTGAGCACCCCAGTGGAGACCACGGTGGCGATCGAGTTGGCGGCGTCGTGAAAGCCATTCATGAAATCGAACACCAGTGCCAACAGCACCAGCAAGGCCACGACCCAAAACGCCGTTTGCATCGGTTCCATCTGCGCGTCGCCTTTGGATCAGGAGTTCTCGAGGACGATGCCCTCGATCAGGTTGGCGACGTCCTCGCACTTGTCGGTGATCGTCTCGAGCAACTCGTAAATGGCTTTGAGCTTGATGACTTCGCGCACATCGGGTTCTTCGCGGAACAGCTTGCTCATGGCGCTGCGCAGCACGCGATCGGCGTCGGATTCGAGACGGTCAATTTCTTCGCAAGTCTTGAGCGCAGCCTCCGCCGTGGCCTGATCGGCGATCTTGTCCAGCAGACGCACGGCATCGCGCAAGCGTTCGCAGCACTTGATGCTGAGGTCGGTCAGGCGCGAGATCTCGTCGGTCATGTGACGCACGTCGTACAGCGCCATGGTTTCGGCCGAATCCTGGATCAGGTCGGCCACATCGTCCATGGTGTTGATGAGCGAGTGAATCTGCTCGCGGTCGATGGGGGTGATGAAGGTTTTGTGGATGGCGCGATTGACGTCTTGCGTCACACGGTCGGCCGCGCGTTCGGCGTTGTCGACATCCTGGTTGTACTTGTCACGCAGGATCGGATCGCCATAGTGCTTGACCAGGCCACCAAAGGCATGCGCCGCCTCGACGATGCGCTCGGCGTGTTGGTTGAACATGTCGAAGAAATTGCCTTCGCGTGGCAACAGTTTGCCAAACAACATGGGGGGCTCCCGAAAGTTTCAAAACCGTGACGGATCAATGACGGCGGAGTGTAAACGCTGCTCACGCCGTGAAAACGAAGTAGACCGCCCCCACCATGCACAAGGCCGCCCAAACGTAGTTCCATTTCAGGGGTTCGTTGAGGAAAAACAAAGAAAACGGCACGAACACCAGCAGCGTGATCACTTCCTGCACGATCTTGAGCTGGGCCACACTCATTCCCGCATCCTGAAAGCCGATGCGGTTGGCGGGCACTTGCAACAGGTACTCGAGCAAGGCAATGCCCCAACTCACCAAAGCGGCGGTGTACCACGGCGCTGCGGCCAAGCTGCGCAGATGGCCATACCAAGCGAAGGTCATGAAAACATTCGCCAGCATCAGCAAGCCGATGGCCTGCACCGTGGGCGGCAAAGGAAAGGGGTTCATGGCAATTTCTCGATGGCTTGGTGTTGCACCGCCTGCAGATCAACCGCCGGCACGCGTTCGGGCCAGATTTCGGCCAGAGGCACCAGCACAAAGGCGCGCTCGCGCCAACGCGGGTGCGGCAGGGTCAGATCGGACGTGTGGATGGCTGCATCGCCGTGGAAGATGAGGTCCAGGTCCAGCGTGCGCGGGGCGTTCGGGTACGGCCGCTCGCGCCCCGCGCGTTGCTCTTGCGCCTGCAAGGCCAGCAGCAAGCCGTGGGGTGACAACCGTGTGGTCACACGCGCCACCGCGTTGATGAAGTCCGGGCCTGTGGCTTGGTGCGGGGCTGTGCGGTACAGCGACGAAACACCCAAGACCTCGGTCTCGGGCAAGTCGGCCAAATCGCGCAAGGCCTGTGTGATCGTGCGCACCGGGTCACCCAGATTGGCCCCGAGTGCGATGACCGCCTCGACCGTCATACCCCCACCGTCAAGCCTGGCCAGCGTCCGATGAAGCGCCGCCGCCCGAAGGCTTGCGCCGACGCCGACGGCGTTTCTTGGCCGGAGCGGCTTCGCCCGCTTCGTCGCTCGATGCGACCTCGCCGGCATCGGTGTCGCGCCAGCGGGGATCGTCTGTCGCCGCTGGGGGAGCGGAGTCGTCGCGTGTCACACGGTGCACGCGAGGCGCACGCTGCGCTTTTTGGGTTTGCTGACGCACCTGCTGCAGCAAGTCTTCGCGCGCGGTGTCGTCGGCGATGCTGAACTCCTGCCACCAATCGGCCAGCTCCTCGCTGACTTCGCCGATGTCAGCACGCAGGCGCATGAAATCAAAGCCGGCGCGAAAGCGCGCCTGATCGACCAGGCTCCACGGCCCGGAGCCCACGCGCTTGTCAAAGCGCGGCTGCATCATCCAGATCTCGCGCATGTCGGCGCCCAGTTTGCCGCGCCCCGACACATCGCCGATGCGCGACTCGAACACCTCGTCGATCGCTTCCTGCAAGGCCGGGAACGGCGGCTGCTTGGCACGTTTGGTTTCCCAAGCGTCCCGCACATCGCTCCACAGCACACAGGCCAGCAGAAAGCTCGGCGCGACGGGCTTGCCCTCCCCCACGCGGCGGTCGGTGTCTTGCAAAGCCGCATGGATGAAGGGCTCGTCGGCGCGCGCCACCACCAAGTCCAGCAAGGGATAAATGCCCTTGGCCAGACCCAAATGGCGCAATTGCTGCACGCTGGCCAGGGCGTGGCCGGTTTGCAGCAACTTGAGCATTTCGTCGAACAGGCGGCTCTGCGGCACATCGGCGAGGAGCTTGATCTGGCGCTTGAGGGGTTGTGCGGTCTTGGTCTCGAGCGAGAAGCCGCGCTCGGTGAGTTTGGCCGCAAAGCGCACAGCGCGGATGATGCGCACCGGGTCTTCGCGGTAACGCGTGGCCGGGTCGCCAATCATGCGCAGCACGCGTTTCTTGGCGTCCGCAATGCCGCCGTGGTAGTCGATCACCTCACCCGTGGCCGGGTTGTAGTACATGGCGTTGATGGTGAAGTCGCGCCGCGCCGCATCTTCGTGCTGCGGCCCCCAGACGTTGTCGCGCAGCACGCGGCCACTGGCGTCGACGGCGTGTTGCATGCCCGCGAGTTCGTGCTTGCTGCTGCGCTCATTGCCCTTGACCTTCTCGGCGTCGTTGCTGTCGAGGTAGGCGCGAAAGGTCGAGACCTCGATCACCTCGTGCTCGCGGCCTCGGCCATACACCACATGCACGATGCGAAAGCGCCGCCCGATGATGAAGGCGCGCCGAAACGCGGCCTTGACCTGCTCGGGCGTGGCGTTGGTGGCGACATCGAAATCCTTGGGCCGCAAGCCCAGCAGCAAGTCGCGCACCGCGCCGCCGACGATGTAGGCCTCGAAGCCGCGCTCCTGCAAGGTGCGCACGACGTTGAGCGCGCGCTCATCGACCCACTCCGGGTCGATGCCATGGACCTTGGCCGGCACCACCTGGCGTTTGCCAAAGGAGGTCTTGCCGGCGCTGGCACGGCCCATGAGTTTGTGGATGAATTGTTTGATCATGCTTTGGGGAACAGGTCCAGGATCGGCCAGCCTCGGTCTCGGGCCACGCCGCGCAAGGTGTCGTCGGGATTGGTCGCCACCGGATGGGTGACGCATTGGAGCAGGGGCAAGTCGTTGCGCGAATCGCTGTAGAAAGTGGTCTCCACCGTGGACAGACTCAAGCCCTGAGCTTGCAGCCATTGTTGCAGACGCGTGACCTTGCCCTCGCGCATCGACGGCGTGCCCAGAATCTCGCCCGTGAACCAGCCCTGCGCGTCGCGCGCCAGCTCGACGGCGATCAGGTCGCTCACCCCCAAGGCCTGGGCAATCGGGCGGGTCACGAACTCGTTGGTGGCGGTCACGATCACCAGCCGGTCGCCAGCGTCGCGGTGACGTTGCAACAAGGCCAGCGCCTCGGGCCGGATGGCCGGTTGCACGACCTCGCGCATGAAGCGGGCATGGGCTTGCGCAGCCTCCTCGGGGCCACGTTGCCGAAACGCCTGGGTGGCAAAACGCACGTACTCATGGATGTCGAGCGTGCCCGCTTGGTAGTCGGCATAAAAAGCATCGTTCTGACGCGCGAAGTCCTGCGCGTCGCACCAACCGATGCGAAGGGTGAACGCGCCCCACTCGTAGTCCGAGTCGATGGGCAGCAGGGTGTGGTCCAGATCAAACAGCGCCAGTTTCGTCACAGGTGGTCCAGCATGGATTTGAGCAGCGGCACGGTGATGGCGCGCTGGGTTTGCAAGGCGTAGGCGTCGAGCCGGTCCAGCAACTGCACCAGCGAGCCCAGGTCGCGGCTGAAGCGGGTGAGCATGTAGTCCATCACCTCGTCGCTGAGAAAGATGCCACGTTCGTCGGCTTGTTGGCGCAACACCGCGCGGCGATCGGACTCAGCCAGCACCTGCACCGCGTACACATGACCCCAGCCCAGGCGCGTGCGCAAATCCTCGCGCAAGCTCAGTTGGGGCGGTGGCACATCGCCCGCGGCCAGCACCCAGCGCTGACGGCCATCGCTGGGGTTGGTGGCATGCACAAACCAGTTGAAGGCCGCGTGTTGCTGCACCGCGCTGTAGCGCTGCACATCGTCGAGCAACACCACCTCCCAGCGTTCGTCGAACGGACCGGGCTCGGGCTGATCGGCGTCCAGCCAGCCCACGGCGCCACCCGCTTGCTGCAATTCGGCCTGCACCGCGCGCAGCAAATGGGTCTTGCCTGCGCCCGATGGCCCCCACAGGTAAGTGGGCACGGGTGAGCGCTGCGCATGTCCCGTCCACAACAACAGGTGTTGCAGCACCGCCTCATTGGGACCGGCAAAGAAATTGCGCAGGCTCGGCCCAGGCGCAAGGCCAATGTCGAGGGCGATTTGCTGCATCGACGAGGGCATCGTCCTCACATCCCCCGATACAAACGGCTTTGCTGGTAGCGCGCGCGCAAGCGGCGCACCGCCACCAGCAGCAAGGCACTCATGGGCAGCGCGGCCAGCACGCCGACAAAACCAAACAACTGGCCAAAGGCCAGCAAGGCAAAAATCACATGCAGCGGGTGCAGGCCAATGCGCTCGCCCACCAGGCGTGGTGTCAGCACAAAACTCTCGATGAGCTGTCCCACGCCATAGACCACGGCCACCACCAGCAATGCGTGTCCGGGCGCAAACTGCAACAACGCAGCCAGCAAAGCCAACAGCAGGCCGACGCCAAAGCCGACATACGGCACAAAAATCGCGAGCCCCGTGAACACGCCAATGGGCAGCGCCTGCTCCAGCCCACTGGCCCACAAGGCCAAGCTGTAGTACAGCGCCAGCACCAGCATCACCGACAACTGGCCGCGCAGGTATTGGCCCAGCACGGCGTCGGCCTCGATCACAAAGCCGTCGTAGGCCGCGCGCATGGGCAGCGGGACCAGCGACTCGACATGGCGCACAAAACGCCGCCAATCCAGCAGCAGGTAAAACAACACCACCGGGATCAGCACCAGGTTGCCGATCACCGCCAAGGCCACACTGCCGCCAATGCGCAAGGACGTCAGCGCCTGCGCCCAGCCGTCTTCCCACGACACATTGAGGGCTTGCAACAGCACGGTCTTGAGCGCGGAGGTGTCCACCCGGGCGTTCAGGCCCCAGGATTGCAACCACGGTGCCAGCATCGCCTGCAAGCTTTCAATGAGCGATGGCAACTGCGTGCGCATGCGTGCGAGTTCGCTGGCGAGCACCGGCACGAGCAGCATCACCACCGCCACCAGGGCCAGAATGAACCAGGTCTCGACGAGCAACACCGCCAGCGCCCGTGGCAAGCGTCCGCCTCCCAGACGCTGCACCGTTTGCACCGCCGGGTTGAGCGCATAGGCCAACACCGCTGCCACCACAAAGGGCATCAAGACCGGCCCGAGCAGCCACAGCGCCAGACACGCCGCAACGGCGATCAGCGACCAGGCCAGAAACAGGCGTTGCGCGGGACTCGATTGCATACAGACAGAAATGGGCGGGCCTTAAAATTCGCGTCGATTCTATCGGTGCGCCCCTCTTGGCGCCCTCCCCCGCGCCCACAGCCCACACCATGAACCAACCCCTGTCCTACAAAGATGCTGGCGTCGACATTGACGCTGGCGACGCCTTGGTCGAACGCATCAAGCCGCTGGCGAAGAAAACCCTGCGCGAGGGCGTGATGGCCGGCATCGGCGGCTTTGGCGCCTTGTTCGAAGTCCCAAAGCGTTACCGCGAGCCAGTGCTGGTGTCGGGCACCGATGGGGTGGGCACCAAACTCAAACTCGCTTTCGAGTGGAACCTGCACGACACCGTGGGCATCGACCTGGTCGCCATGAGCGTCAACGATGTGCTGGTGCAAGGTGCCGAACCGCTGTTCTTCCTCGACTACTTCGCCTGCGGCAAGCTCGACGTGGACACCGCCGCCACCGTGGTGGCGGGCATTGCCAAGGGTTGTGAACTGTCGGGCTGCGCGCTCATCGGCGGCGAGACCGCCGAGATGCCCGGCATGTACCCCGACGGCGAATACGACCTGGCGGGCTTTTGCGTCGGCGCGGTCGAAAAATCCAAGATCCTCACCGGCCGCGATGTGCAGGCCGGTGACGTGGTGCTGGGACTGACCTCGCACGGCGTGCACTCCAACGGTTTTTCGCTCGTGCGCAAGATCATCGAACGGGCCGGCAGCGATGTGCCCGCCACGCTCGACGGCCAGCCGTTTCGGCAAGCCATCATGGCGCCCACGCGTCTGTATGTGAAAAGCGTGCTGCATGCGCTGCAAAGCCAGCCCATCAAGGCGCTGGCCCACATCACGGGCGGGGGGCTGCTCGAAAACATCCCGCGCGTGTTGCCCGAGGGGCTGGCCGCGCACCTGAGCAAAGGCAGCTGGCCCCAGACCGAGTTGTTCGCCTGGTTGCAAAAGACCGCCGGCATCGACGACATCGAGATGAACCGCACCTTCAACAACGGCATCGGCATGGTCGTGGTCATCGACGCGGCCCACGCCGAGGCCTGTGCCCAGGTGCTGCGTGCGCAAGGCGAACAGGTCTACGCCATTGGCCGCATCGCGCCACGCGGCAACGGCGCGGCCGTGGTGGTGGGCTGATCGCTCAGTCGTCTGCGTCGTCGGCGTCGCCCGCCGTTTCGTCCTCACGCGCGGGCAACAGCACCAACAAGCGCCGCTGCACACACGTCAGCCGCTCGGTGTCGTGCTCGCTGCGGTAGATCTCCTCCAAATTGCGCAGCATGCGCGCCACGATCTCGCGCGGTGTCGCCGCCCGCAGGTAGTGCGCCAGCAGGTCGTCGGAGATGGAGGCGCCGTCGCGCATCAAACCCGTGTCGGCGAACATGGGTGCCAGCCGCTCCTGCAAATCCTCTTTGCTCAGGGACTGACCATTCAAGGGGTCCATCACCACTTGCCCCTCGTGCGGGAACGGCAAACGCACCTTGACCAAGAAGTGCCCCGGGAAACCCACACCCCGCGCTTGCAAGCCCACGGCTTGGGCCAATTCGAGCCACAGCACGGCCAGGCTGATCGGGATGCCACGCCGCGTGCGCAACACCTCGGGCAGGTAGCTGTTGTCCGGGTCGTAGTAATTGTTGAGGTTGCCTGCAAAGCCCAGCTCGTCGTAGAAAAAACGGTTGAGCAAGCGCAGCTTGTGCAGCGCGCCCGCGTCCTCGGGCAGGCGCTGGCGAATGCGTTGGGTCAGCCCATCGACTTGGGCCAGCACCTGCTGGATGTCGAGTTCGGGGTATTCGTCGTGCGCCAGGCTGGTGGCGGCCTCCAGCAGCGGGAAGTGCGCGTCGCTTTGCACCAGAGCGGCAAAGTAACTCAGGGCCGTGGGTGCTTCGAGTTTGAAATCCATGTCAGGCCCTCCTCGTGCCGGGGGTTCAACGTCGCCACAGGCTGCGCAGGTTCACACCCGCCAGGCGCAGACTACCGAAATACAGCAACACACTGGTCCCCAGTATGCCGGCCATCAGGCCCACGCGCATCCAGGGGACGGCGCGCAGTGCCGTCCAGTCCCAGTGGCGCTCGGCCCAGATCAGCCACAGCGTCAGCACGGCACTGGCCAACAACACCTGCACGCAAAACCGTCCCCAGCCGGGCGCAGGCCGGTATGCCCCGCGCTGGCGCAAGCCCCGCCACAACCAAACGGCATTGACCAGGGCCGCCAGACCAATCGACAACGCCAGCCCGGCGTGGGCCAGCCACGGCACCAGTGCGAGGTTGAAGAGTTGCGTGATGACCAACACCACCACCGCGATGCGCACGGGTGTGCGGATGTCCTGACTGGCGTAGTAACCCGGTGCCAGCACCTTCACCGCCACCAAGCCCAGCAAGCCCGTGCCGTAACCCATCAGGGCCAGCGTGGTCTGGCGCACATCGTGGTCGCTGAACGCGCCGTAGTGGTACAGCGTCGCCACCAGCGGCTGCGAAAACACCGCCAGCGCCAGCGCGCAGGGCAAGGCCAGCAACAGCACCAGCCGCAAGCCCCAATCCAGCATGTCCGAGTAACGCGCATCGTCCTGCGCGGCTTTGGCCGCCGACAACTGCGGCATCAGCACCACGCCCAGCGCCACACCCAGCAAAGCGGTGGGGAACTCCATCAGGCGGTCGGCATAGCTCAGCCAACTCACGCTGCCCGGCGTCAGGTGCGAGGCGATCTGCGTGTTGATGAGCAGCGAAATTTGCGCCACGCCCACGCCCAGCAAGGCCGGGGCCATCAGGCGCAGGATGCGACGGGGCCCTTCGGCGCGCCAGGCTTGGCGCAGGGTGGACGGCGAGAGACCGACCCGGGGTGTCAAGCCCAACCGGGCCAAGGCCCAGACCTGCACGCCCAGTTGCAACACGCCGCCCAACATCACGCCACCGGCCAGCGCGTAGACCGGCTCCACGCCCTGCCCGGCCAGCCAGGGCGCGCCCCACCAGGCTGCGGCGATCATGGCCACATTGAGCAACACCGGCGTGGCGGCCGGTACGGCAAAGCGCTTCCAGGTGTTGAGCACCCCAGCCGCCAGGGCCACCAGCGACATGAAGGCGATGTAGGGGAACATCCAGCGCGTCATCACCACGGCCAGATCAAAACCCTCGGCTTGGCGCAGCCCGCTGGCCATGGCCCAGACCAGCCAGGGTGCCCCCAACACGCCGATCACGCAGGTCAGCACCAGCGCCCACAGCAGCAGCGTCGCCACTTGGTCGACCAACTGCCGCGTGGCAGCCTCGCCCTCGTTTTGATGGCTGGCCGCGAGCACCGGCACAAAGGCCTGGCTGAACGCCCCTTCGGCGAACAGGCGTCGAAACAGGTTGGGGATGCGAAACGCGACGTTGAAGGCGTCGGTGGTGGCGCTGGCACCGAAGGCCGAAGCGATGAGCAACTCACGCATCAAGCCCGTGATGCGTGACACCAGGGTCAGGCCCGAGACGATGGAGGCGGACTTGAAAAGGGACACGGTCTGAGTGTAGCCACGCCACCCCGCCCCAGTGGCTGGCCAGCCCGGTTCAAAGCCGTCCGACGCGGGGTGGGCGGTGAGGCAGGCGGGAACGGCTACAATCGCCGGTTCTGCGGACAACATCCACAAACCCAAAGGAATCTCATCATGGCATCTGGAAAGCCTAAAAAGAACCCCCGTCTGGCCTCGGGTCGCAAGCGCGCCCGCCAAGACGTCAAACTCAACGCCGCCAATTCGTCGCTGCGTTCCAAATACCGCACCGCCGTGAAAAACGTCGAGAAGGCCGTTGCCGCTGGCGACAAGAACAAGGCCTCCGAACTGTTTGCCAAGATGCAAGCCGTGGTGGACACCGTGGCCGACAAGGGCATCTTCCACAAGAACAAGGCCGCTCGCGACAAGAGCCGCCTGTCCGCCAAGGTCAAGGCCTTGGCCACCGCCGCCTGACGTTTTCAGGCACAGCCCGGTCTCGCTGAGACCGCCGTTTGTCCCGGGTGCGCTGTCCGCAGAAACCAAAAAGCCGCTCTTAGAGCGGCTTTTTTCATGGGCGCCGGGTGCGAGCCGCGCCCGCCCAACGCGGCGTCAGGTTGCGGGCTTGGGTTCGTCGGGCAGCAAGCAGGCTTCCACCACCTGCAAGTCGTTGTCCTTGGCGAAGTTCATCACGAAGCTCCAGGCCATGGGCTCGGCATCGCGCAAGTCGGTGTGGACGATGACGCACTTGGTGTTGCCCATGACATTGGGCACACACCAGGGGGAGTAGCTCAGGTGGCTGCCGGGCACCGCGCCGCCCGGACGAAAAGAACTCATCACGCCCGCCAAGCGTTCGGCCCAGTCGCTGGGACGGAAGGTGCGCCCATCATGGGTCAGCCCCAAAATGAAGACTTCTTTGGCGGAGTGGGAAACCATCGGGTAGAGGTTGAAATCGGTGGAGGCAACCGCAGGGATCGCCTGCGGTTGGCCAGAGCGAAAATTGTATCTTATATAAGACTTCACCCCTGGTCACAGCACCCTGGCGCAGGCACGGTCACACACACGCGCCTGCCAAGGCGCGGCCCTTCAGACGCAACGTGTGCTGTTGATCTCGAGCCCGACGGTACAGCGACATGGGCACGCCCAACGCATGGAGCCCAGCGCATGGAGCCCAGCGCATCAGCGGAAGGTTGGGATTTCAGCGGGATCACGCCCCAGTCTAGGCGGCGTCAAACCAGGGCGTGCGTCGCCAACACCAGGTTGTCCAGTACCGCCCCATACGAATCCTTGCTGACCGCCTGGACTTCCAGCCTTTGCATCTGCCCAGTGGCAAGCAGGTCGTAGCTGTGGTGCTTCCAGTCAAAACTTCGACCGGCATCAACGGTGTCAATGACCTTCCCATCCCACAACACCAGCACCTTGGAACTGTGATTGCTTCGCGCGGAAACATCGAAGCTGAACTGTATGTGCGATCCCTGCTCAAACATCAAATTCGTATACAGGTTGCTTTTGTCACCCGGGTTCGCAGCCAGTTCAATCACCTTGTTTGCGCCACGTCGACCGCCATAGGTCTGCTCCAGCCCGACCTCCACACGGCCTTGTCCATTGTCGGTGAACCACCCCTGGTTATTGAGCAGATCAAGGTTTTGCCACGCCGTTCCGTACAAATTTTCGGACTGAAAATCCAGCACGCTCATGGTGGCATCCTTGGCAGATGCCGTCACTTGCGTCGCTGCGAAGGCCACGTTGTCGATGACCGCACCACAGCCATTCTTGCTGATGCCGTGCAACTCAAAACACTGCAGACCGGTCGTCGCGACATTCAGCGTGTATTCCTTGTGCATCATCTGGAATGTGGATCCGGCATGCACCGTATCGATCACCTTGCCTCCCCACAGCACCTCGAAGTCCGAGACTGCGCCCTTGCGGGCCGAATAGTCAAAAGACATGGTCACTTGCGTACCGCTGGCGGCATAAAACTCGCTGTAGAAGTCACTGGCATCATGGCTGTCCGCCACCAACTCCATCACATTGTTCTGCGCTGCCTTGTCCGGCCTGGCGCCGTAGATTGTCTGCCTGCCAACCTCCAGCGCGTTTCCCCGGTTGTCCGTTTGCCAGAGGCCACCCAAACCCGACACATCCACCCACGAAGGGCAGGAAAGCGGTGTCCGGATGTTTTCAAAGTCGACCAAGGACACCAGGTGCTTGGCGATCGTGATGCCTGCCAGCACGTCGCCCGACCCGGCATTCAAGGCGGCATCGGTGTACGACCCTGCGCCGACCTGAACGCTTGCAGGCCCCACATAAGCCTTTTCGGGCACCAGCTCGGCAGAAAACACCAAGGGATTGCTGGTGGCCTTCAAATTTCGGACAGTGCCATGGGTGGCCGTCACATCTGCCAGCGTGAAGCCCACCGGCGCCTCAGAAAAGGTGAACGTCAACGTGGAGACGCTCCCCGCCTTCAAGGTCATTTGGCTGGCACTGATTTTCAGCGTCGGAGACAAAGTGTCGACACGCAATGCGGCCATCAGGCTGCCAGCATCCCCCCCGTTGCCAAACCCGTCGGTGTAACTGCCGGCGGCAATGCCGATGTCCGCCGTGCCCTCGAAATTCGCTGCCGGTGTGTAGGTGGTGTGAAAAACCTTGGGGTCGGCCGTGGCTGTCAGGCCGCTCAGGGTGCCGCTGCTGGCGCGCAAGTCACTCAGCGTGAAGCCCACCGGCACTTCGGAAAATGCCAGCGTGATGTCCGCCGTCTGGCCGGCCCTGAGCGCGCTGGCGCTGCTGCTCAGTTGCACCTTCGGCGCGAGTGAGTCGATGCGCAAGCCCGCCGTGAGGCTGCCGGCCATGCCCGCATTCCCCGCCGCGTCCGTGTAGCTACCCGCCGCAATGTCGACGCGGGCCGTGCCATCAAAGTTGGCCGCCGGCGTGAAAGTCACGTGGAACACCTTGGGGTCGGCGCTGGCCGCGAGAGCACTCAAGGTACCACTGCTGCAGCTCAGGTCGCTGAGCGCCAACCCAATGGGCGCCTCCGAGAAAGTGAGGGTGATGTCCGCTGCCTGTCCCGCCTTGAGCATGCTGGCACTGCTGGCCAGTTGCACCGTGGGGGCCAGCGTGTCCACCCGCAAACCTCCTGCCACGCTCCCCGCTGCGCCCGCATTGCCTGATGCATCCGAGTAACTGCCAGCGGCAATGCCGACATTGGCAACACCATCAAAGTCCGCTGAGGGGTGGAAGGTGACCCGATAGACCTTGGGGTCCGTGGTCGCGACCAGGTCACTCAGGGTGCCGCCGCTGCACGTCAGGTCGTCGAGGATCAATCCAACCGGCTCTTCCGAAATGGTCAGTGTGATGGACGCCTGTGCACCGGCTCCCACGGTGTCAGGAGCGGCGCTGAGCGCCACCGTGGGTGCCGTGAAATCGTACGTGATCGGGGCATTTTTGACCCCCCGGACAATGCCTGAGGCATCCAGCAATGTGGCCTGCAGGGTGTAGGAACCCTCGGGCAACTGACTCCAGGCCGTGTAAAAGTTGGAATTGGGGGCCAGCTGAACCGTGTTGGTCTGACTCACCCCCGCTTCGCTGGCCGTCACATTCGCATTGACTTGCGCAACGGCCCTTCCGGCCCCGTCGATCAGCAGGTACTGGATGGTGTAGCTGCCCGCAACCTCAGCCTTCCAGGTAGAGGACACGGACTGGCCTCTGGCCGACAAAGCCTCTATCGCTTTGTCTCCACCCAGATAAATCTCGGCCGAAGGAACGACCACTGTCCACACCCCTCCGTTGCTCTTTTGCGAATGCGTGCCATCGTCGTCGGGCACCACACGCACAGCATAGGAGCCGGCACCTCCGCTGGACAGGAAGGAAGAGACGTCGAATGTGGTGTAGCTCCAGTTGTTGTTGGTGCCGTTGAGGTAACCCACAAAGGCCCAGCTGCTTGCACCTTGCTTTTGAATGTAGACCCCGTCCCACTCCGAGCGCTTGTCTCCGACCGCGTAGGGGGTATTGGCCGCGTCGCTCAAGCCATAGTCAACATCCTTGGCGCGAATGATGAGCTGTGCGGAGGATGTTGCTTGCGTGAGCGTCAGCCAATCGAATGTGATCAGCGAACCCGCGCCGGCCACGACATTGACGTTCGTACCGCTCGAACTGAAGATGGATGCGCTCATGTGATCTACCTGTGCGTTAATATTTATTACATTTTATCCTTTGCAAAACTTTTATCAATTGTTTTGTATTCAAAATATAGATGGACTGACAAGAACAACAACCAAAAAAATAGCCCCCGTCTCGAAGACCTGTAAGGAGGCAACAGACCCGCGTCAGAGGGAATGTGCCTCCCGGTGCTGCCCTAAAATCATTGCCCAACGGCTCAACCTTCGTTGGGTCGTTTTGTTTTCTGGAGTGACCATGTCTGACACCGTTGCCGCCGCCCCTGTTGAACCCCATGTCATGCCCACCTTTGGCCGTCTGCCGGTGGCGCTGGTACGTGGTCAGGGCTGCCGGGTCTGGGACAGCCACGGCAAGTCCTACCTCGATGGCCTGGCCGGCATTGCCGTCAACACGCTGGGGCACAACCACCCCGAGTTCGTGCAAGCCTTGCAGCAGCAGATGGCCGAGATCATCCATTGCTGCAACTACTTCTACACGCCCAATGCCGAGCGCCTCGCGGCCAAGCTGGTCGAGCACTCGGGCATGACCAACGTTTTCTTCTGCAACAGCGGGCTCGAAGCCAACGAAGCGGCCATCAAGCTGGCGCGCAAGTTCGGCCACGACAAGGGCATCCGCAAACCGCAGATCGTGGTCTACGAAAAGGCCTTTCATGGCCGCAGCTTGGCCACGCTCAGTGCCACGGGCAATGCCAAGATCCAACAGGGCTTTGAGCCCCTGGTGGAAGGCTTCATCCGCGTGCCCGTCAACAGCATCGAGGCCTTGAAACAAGCCACCGACGGCAACCCCGATGTGGTGGCCGTGTTCCTGGAAACCATCCAGGGCGAAGGCGGCGTCAACCCCATGCACATGGACTACCTGCGTCAGGTGCGCCAACTGTGCGACGAACGCGACTGGCTCTTGATGATCGACGAGGTGCAATGCGGCATGGGCCGCACCGGCAAGTGGTTCGCGCACCAATGGGCGGGCATCGTGCCCGACGTCATGCCGCTGGCCAAGGGCCTGGGCTCGGGCGTGCCCATCGGCGCCATCGTCGCCGGCCCCAAAGCGGCCCAGGTGTTCACAGCGGGCAGCCACGGCTCGACCTTTGGCGGCAACCCGCTGGCCATGCGTGCCGGCGTCGAGACCATTCGCATCATGGAGCAGGACGACTTGCTGGGCAACGCGGCCCGCGTCGGTGCGCACCTCCAAGCCGCGCTCGTGCGTGAGCTGGGCGCGCTGCCCGGTGTGAAAGACATTCGCGGCCAGGGCCTGATGCTGGGCATCGAACTGGCCAAGCCCTGCGGCGCGATCATGAACCGCGCCCTCGAAGCGGGCCTGCTCTTGAGTGTGACCGCCGACAGCGTGATCCGCCTGGTGCCCCCGCTCATCCTGAGCACCGCCGAAGCCGACGAGATCGTCGCCATCCTCGCGCCCCTGGTGCGTGACTTTTTGGCAGAGTGACCATGACCATCCGCCACTACCTTCAGTTCACCGACCTTCACCTCGACGAGTACGCCTACCTGTTCGCCCGCGCGGCCCTCATCAAGAAGAAGTTCAAGGCCTACGAGAAACACCAGCCACTGGTCGACCGCACCCTGGCCATGATCTTCGAGAAAGCCTCGACGCGCACGCGCGTGAGCTTCGAGGCCGGCATGTACCAACTCGGCGGCTCGGTGGTGCACCTGACCACGGGCGACAGCCAGCTCGGTCGCTCCGAACCCATCGAGGACAGCGCCAAGGTCATCAGCCGCATGACCGATTTGGTGATGATCCGCACCTTCGAGCAAGAGAAGATCGAACGCTTCGCCGCGCACTCGCGTGTGCCCGTCATCAACGGCCTGACCAACGAGTTCCACCCGTGCCAGATCCTGGCCGACTTGTTCACCTACATCGAGCACCGGGGCCACACCAACCACCCGCTCGAATGCCTCCAAGGCCGCGTGGTCGCCTGGGTCGGCGATGGCAACAACATGGCCAACACCTGGTTGCAGGCCGCCGAGTTGTTGGGCTTCACCGTGCACGTGAGCACGCCGCGTGGCTACGAGATCGACCAGTCGGTCGCTGGCTTGCGCAGCAACGCCAGCTACCGTGTGTTCGATGACCCGCTGGAAGCCTGTCGCGGTGCCGATCTGGTCACCACCGATGTCTGGACCAGCATGGGCTACGAGGCCGAGAACGAAAAACGCAAACAAGCCTTTGCCAACTGGTGCGTCGACAGCGCCATGATGGCCGTGGCCAAGCCCGACGCCTTGTTCATGCACTGCCTGCCCGCGCACCGGGGCGAAGAAGTCTCCGCCGAGGTCATCGACGGGCCGCAATCGGTGGTCTGGGATGAGGCCGAAAACCGCATGCATGTGCAAAAGGCCTTGATGGAATACCTGCTGCTGGGCAAGCAGTGAACCCCTGCACCGCCTGCGGCGCGTGTTGCGCCAGCTTTCGCGTGGACTTCTCGGCCCACGAGGTGCAAGACCAAGGCGGCAGCGTACCGATGGGCTTGGCGGACGAAATCACCGACACGCTCTGGCGCATGCGCGGCACCGACCATGTGCCCGCCCGCTGCGCCGCCCTGAGCGGCCGCATTGGCGGCCACGTCGGCTGCGGCATTTACGAGTGGCGGCCCTCACCCTGTCGTGAGTTCGAAGCCGGCAGCGACGCTTGCCAACGTGCCCGCGCGCGCCACGGCTTGCCGCCACTGGCCGACTGACGCAGCCACACGAGCCCAGCGCCGCTCAGAGCCGATGGCCGTACAGCCACGGCACATCCATCAAACGTGCCCCCAGCAGCCGCAAGCCCGCATCGCGCCCCATGCGCATCACACCGTTCGCGTGAAAGATTTCGCCATTGCGCTGCGCACGCTGCTGCACGCGGGCGTTGCGCGCCCAGCGCGCTTGCGCGAACGCGCGCACCGCCTCGGGCACCCCCACCGTCCCTGCACGCACGGCTTGCAGGGACTGCGCCAACGCCTGTGCGTCTTCGATGGCCATGCCCGCGCCTTGCGCCAAGTACGGCAGCATCGGATGTGCCGCGTCGCCCAGCAAGGCGATGCGGCCCTGCGCCTGCTCGTGTGCGCCTTGCACCGGCGCGCGTCCATACAAGGGCCACAAACGCCAGCCCTCACAGGCATCGATCAAGGCCTGCAAGCCTGACGCTGCCCCGCGCAAGGCACGCTGCAAATCGGCGCGCGTGCGCGCGGCGTCCTGGTGCCCATCCCAGTCTTCGCGCGGCAGGCCCTCGGGCCCGTCGGCCTCGACCAGACACACCACATTCAGGCGCTCGCCCGCGGACACCGGATAAGCCACCACATGCACATCGGGCCCCATCCACACCTGCACCTCGGTCCAGCGGCAGGCCACGGGCAAATCGGCCATGGGCATCAAGGCGCGGTACGCCATGTGCCCGGTCCAGCGCGGCCCGCCATCGCCCAGCAGTTGCTGGCGCAAGCGACTCCACACGCCATCGGCCACGACGGCCAGATCGGCGCGCACTGCGTCATGGCCCGAGGCCTCCAGCACGGCGGCGTCGACGGTCGTCTGCAAGCGCTCAACGCACACGCCCGTGCGCACGGACACGCCCGCCGCGCACGCGGCGTCATGCAGCAAGGCATGCAGATCGGCACGGTGGATCGACACATAAGGCGCGCCATGGCGCGCGCTCAAGTCGTGCAAGTCCAGACGCCCCAGCACCTCGCCCGTGTGCACGCTGCGTGCCGCCAGCGCGCGGGGCTGGCACGCGTGCCGCAACAGCGCGGGCAGTTGTTGCCACTCCCGCAGGATGCGCGTCACGTTGGGTCCCAGCTGCACGCCGGCACCCACCTCGGCAAAGGTCGGTGCCTGCTCCCACACGCGCGCCTGCCAGCCGGTGCGGGCCAAGGCCAGCGCGGCAGCCATGCCCGCGATGCCGCCACCAGCGATCAGGGCTGTGTTGTCTTGCGCTGCGTCCATGCGGTGATTGTGCCCGCCGCTGGCCAGCGCCCTGTTCATAATCCGCAGCACGCACGGGCACCAATGTGCCCGATCGATTCAGGAGACCTGCCATGCAACGACGCCACCTCATGCAAGCCAGTGCAGCCCTGGGCTTGCTGCCCGCCTGGGCTTGGTCGCAAGAGAAGTACCCGAGCAAGCCCATCGTCTGGGTCTGCCCCTACGCGGCCGGTGGCAACGCCGACTCGCGCTCGCGCCAAGTGGCCAAGGCGATGAGCGCGCTGCTGGGTCAGCCCATCGTGGTGGACAACAAGTCGGGCGCGGGCGGCAACATCGGCACCGAAGCCATCGCACGCGCCAAGGCCGACGGCTACACCTTGGGCATGGGCAACTTCGCGCCGCTGGCGGTGAACCAGGCACTGTTCAAGAAACTCAACTTCGATCCGCTGGCCGATCTGGTGCCCATCTGCCTGATTGAGCGCGGCCCGCTGATCCTGATGGTGCGCAACGACTCGCCGTTCAAGACGGTGAAAGACATCGTCGCCGCTGCCAAGGCCAATCCGGGCAAGCTCAGTTATGGCTCGGGCGGCATCGGGGGCTCGCACCACTTGAGCGGCGCGCTGTTCGAACACACCGCTGGCATCGACATGATCCACGCGCCCTACAAAAGTGGCTCGGCCGCGGCAACCGATTTGATGGGCGGTCAGGTGGACCTGATGTTCGAGCAGATGTACGCCGCCATGCCCTCGATCCAGGGCGGGCGCATGCGCGCCATCGCCATCACCAGCAAGACGCGCTCACCGCTGTTGCCCCACCTGCCGACCATGGCCGAACAAGGCTATCCCGCCGTGGAGGTGCTCAACTGGCAAGGCCTGATCGGTCCTAAAGGGCTGCCGACGGCGCTGGTGCAGCGGCTCAACGCCGTGTGCAACCAGGCGCTGCAAACGGCGGAGGTGAAAGACAAAATCCTCAGCCAAGGCAACGAAGTCGGCGGCGGCACACCCGAGCAATTTGCAGCGCTGATCCGCTCAGAAACCCCACGCTGGGCCAAAGTCGTGCGGGACGCGAAAATCGAGCCTGAATGATTTTTCGGCTGCCCTGCAAGCAGCACACGCCATGACCACCCTCAAAGCCCCCGAACTCTTGTTGCCCGCCGGATCGCTGGACAAGATGCGCGCCGCCTACGACTTCGGCGCCGACGCCATCTACGCCGGCCAGCCGCGCTACTCGCTGCGCGCGCGCAACAACGAATTCAAGCTCGAACAACTGGGCATCGGCATTGCCGAAGCGCACGCGCGGGGCAAGAAGTTCTTCGTCACCAGCAACCTGATCCCGCACAACGACAAGGTGCGCACCTACCTGCGCGACATCGAGCCCGTCATCGCCATGCGCCCCGACGGCCTCATCATGGCCGACCCCGGCCTCATCACGATGGTGCGCGAGAAATGGCCCGAGGTGCCCATCCACCTGTCGGTGCAGGCCAACACCACCAACTGGGCCAGCGTGAAGTTTTGGCAGTCGGTGGGCGTGAGCCGCATCATCCTGTCGCGCGAACTGAGCCTGGACGAGATCGAGAAGATTCGCCAGGAATGCCCGGACATGGAACTGGAGGTGTTTGTGCATGGCGCGCTGTGCATCGCCTACTCGGGCCGCTGCCTGCTGTCGGGCTACTTCAACCGCCGCGACCCCAACCAAGGCACTTGCACCAACGCTTGCCGCTGGAACTACACCACGCACGCCGCCACCGACGAAACCGACTCGGGTGAGGTGCAACCGTTGCGTCTGGAGGGCGACTTCAATTTCGCGCAGGAACAAGAACAAGCCGAACAAAACTTCGCCGCCTGCGGTGGCGGCCAGCGCCATCCCGCCGCCGATCAGGTTTACCTGATCGAAGAAGCCGGTCGCCCCGGCCAGCTCATGCCCATCCTGGAGGACGAGCACGGCACCTACATCATGAACAGCAAGGACTTGCGCGCCGTCGAGCTGGTGGAAAAACTCGCGCGCATTGGCGTGGACTCGCTCAAGATCGAGGGCCGCACCAAAAGCCTGTACTACGTCAGCCGCACCGCGCAGGTCTACCGCCGCGCCATCGACGACGCGGTGGCGGGCCGGCCCTTCAACCCCCACCTCATCACCGAACTCGAAGGCCTGTCGAACCGGGGCTACACCAGCGGCTTTCTGGAGCGCCGCCCCGCGCAGAGCTACCAAAACTACGAGACGGGCAGCTCGGCCGCGCAGCGCAGCCAGTTCGTCGGCGAGGTGCGCAGCGTGCGCGATGGCTGGGCCGAGGTCGAAACCAAAAACCGCTTTGCCGTGGGCGACTGGATCGAGATCATTCACCCCAGCGGCAACCAGACGGTGCAGCTCACCCAAATGAAAAACCTCGACGGCCAAGCCATCGAGGTCGCTCAAGGCAGCCCCATCCGGGTCTGGATCCCCTACCCGCACGCCAGCGGCAACGCGCTCATTGCGCGGCTGCTGGATGCGCCGGTTGAGGCGGGCTAAGGTTCAGCTGCCCCCAAAGCCCAGCGTGAGGGTGTGCGCGGGGAGACGCACATCGAGAGAGGCCCTTCCTTAGGGGCTGCCACGAGGACGAGCCAGCGCCGCTCACCCATGCGCATCGGTTTTCTGGAAATCATTTCATCCTCAATCATGACGGATTAATTGTATCCCATGGGATACAATTCAGACAGCCTGTACCAACTTCAAAGCACCGATTTCCTCAACGCTTGGCTCTCGCAACTTGACAAGTCCACCAAGTTGCAATGGCCCAGTCACCTGGACCGAGTGCAGTTCGGAAATTTTGGAGACCACAAAGCACTCGGCTCCAAGCTGTTTGAATTGCGATGCTTTTTTGGTGGAGGCTTGCGCGTGTATTTCACCGTCAGGCACGCGCGTGTGGTGTTGCTGATCGGCGGCGGCAATAAATCGTCTCAGCAACACGACATCAAAGCCGCCCTGGCGCTGCTGGCACAACTGGAGCATTGACATGACCGCCGCGATTTCCGCTTTCGACATCGCCCAACACTTGCACGGCGACGAAGAAATTCAAACGTTTCTGACGCTGTGTGCCCTGCAAGGCAGCGCCGCCGAGTTTGTGCATGCGCTGGGCACCGCGGCGCGCGCCAAAGGCATGACGCAGGTGGCGCAAGACGCTGGGCTCACCCGCGCGAGCTTGTACAAAGCCCTGCACGAAAACGGCAACCCCGAGTTCGAAACCATCTTTCGCGTCTGCCAAGCCCTGGGACTGCGGCTGGTACCGCAGCCCGTCGGCTAACCCGCTTCTTGCGTCTGCGCCACCCACTGCGCATAGGCCGGCGTGGCGTCGCGCACCTCGGTGCTGTAGATGGCGGGCAACTCATAAGGGTGCTCGGCTTGCAACCACGCCATCAGGGCGTTGGCGCGCGCGTCGGTGGTTTTGAACAGCAGCCGCCATTCGGCCTCGTGCTGCACCGCGCCCTGCCATTCGTACACGCTCTCGATGCGCTCGATCTGCACGCAAGCCGCCAAGCGCTGGTGCACGGCCTCATCGGCCAGGCGACGGGCGTCGGCTTCGTGAGCGACGGTGGTGTGGACCGCGAGGAGGTGCATGCTGCAAGCCGTGTGAGAGCGGCAAAAGCTGGGGGGATTGGTAGTGGGCGGCGGGCCACCACCCAACTCTCTATTCACGCTCCATCATGCTTGATAGCGCTAGGGAGTGAATGAGAGGAGGCAATTGTACCGGCCAACGCCCTGTCTACGGCCCTGCCGGTCATAGAGAGCGGATTCTCTCGACTTTTCGGCCGAAGTACGCGTGAATGCAGCTCCGTCATCACAAGGAGCATGAAGCTTGTCTACCACCAATTCATCGCTGATAAATTCACACATGCCGTGCTTTCACTAAGCTACCGTCTAGTGCTCAATCAAACCACCTTTACGGGCGCCACAAAAGAATAGCCCTGACCATGCACGGTTTCCAAAGGAAGCGATACGTTAAGGGCTACTTTACATTTGCTACGCAAACGGCGCACCAGAATCTCCATTCGACGCGGGTCATAAGCGTTGAAATCGTAGCCCATCGCAGCGATCAACGTGCGGCGAGGGACCAGTTCGCCGGGTGCGCCTGCCACTTCCAAGAGAAGCGCTGCTTCTGAATACGTCAGTTTAAGCGTACGCCCAGAAGGCCCCTGTAACAGCCAGCTGGCGCGAATGATTTTCCAGGTATCGTCTACCTGCGGCCGCAGACGCCGCACCAAATTTAAGATGGTCAAACTCAATTCTTCGAGTTGGACCGGTTTTACTAGGTACACATCGGCCCCAGCTCGAATCCCGGCAGTACGATGCATATTTTCACTACGGGCCGTCGTGATGATCACTCCTTTGTCCATCAAATCCGTGCGAGCTGCCAGCCACGCCAGTCCATCCCCATCCGGCAAACCCAGATCAATCACCAACACTTCATAGTGGACGGTTTGCAGGCGCTGTTCAGCAGCCGCCAGAGAATCAACCCCTTCGGCCTGAAATCCCTCCAGATTGAGAAAGCTGACCACCGCCTCCAGAATATCCGCTTCATCCTCGACGACCAAAACGCGCGGTGCCACGTGTTCAACGGGCTTGCTCATCGTTTCCCCTCTCCGCCTTTCTTAGCCATAGACAAAAAGTACTCCCCTTGCCGATCACACTTTCCACATCCAATCTGCCGCCATGCAGGAAAGCGACATGTTGCACCATTGCGAGCCCCAACCCCATGCCACGGATGCTGCCTTCCGGAGCCACCCGAAAATATTCCTTGAAGATATTCATCATATGTTCCGGCTCAATGCCTATCCCTTGATCAATCACGGCAACGCCTAACCAGTCCGGCTGTTCACGGCATTCAATACGCACCGACTTACCCGGCTGCGAATACTTGCAGGCATTATCCAGTAGGTTAATGACTGCCAGTTCCAACAAGGATGCATCCGCTAGAACTTGAGCTGCGACTACCTTACCGTCGAATTCGACCGAATGATCTTCCGTCACATGGTTTTGTCCGGCGAGCAGTTGAATCAGCCAGGGATTGAGCGCCAGAGGCTTCAAATCAGCCTGCTGTAAGGACTGACGAATCTGGTTGTGGCGCAACCAATTATCGAACATCGCCGTCAAGCGCTTGCAAGCACCGGCCATGATCGAGATGCGTTTGGCAGTCTGGGGAATGCCTTTCTTGTCCTCCTTGCCCAGCAGGCTCAATTGACTATTGATGACCCCCAATGCGTTACGGAACTCATGCGAGATCAAGGCACCGAAGCGCATGTACTGACCGAGCAGAATTTTTTCCTGGTTCAGCGCCAACGTCAATTGCTGGGTACGCTCCTCAATCATGCGTTCGAGTTTTATTTCGGAAGACCGCAGAACATCGACCGCCGCCTGCCGCGCCTCGCGGACCTGGTCAGCAAGCGCCAGCGCTAACAGCAACATCTCGGCCGCCGAGGAAATCTGCAAGATATAGGCGGTCACCCCATTGCTCTGAATCCAGCCAAACGCGTGCAATGTAGCCAGAGAAGCGCCCAGCCACAACATGCCCCAGGCCAATAGAAAAAAAAGCGCCTCTCGGCGCTGACGCAATAAGGCATTGACCCCTGCGGCAATAATCAAACCACAGGTCGGCAAGGCAACCAGCATCAGCATTTGAAAAGCCGGCTGTTTCGGCAGCGTCCAGGCCAAAGACGCCAAAAGATAAGCCGCTATAGCAGCATAGAGCAAGGCAACCAATCGCAGTACGCGATGGATGCGTGGCACCACTGTCGCGGTCGACAGGAAAACACAGGTAAAAAGCACACCCAGGGCTGCCGCCACGCTTAGCCAGAAGCTTTGTGCCACGGCTTCGAAGGCTGGCCAATCGGGCCACAAGAACATCCGCCCGTAACCATTGCCGGCCAGCATGCCCAAGCCAAATGTCAAGACGAACAGGGAATAGTACAAAAAGCGTGCATCTCGCAGCGATAAATACAGTAGTAGGTTATACAACAACAGCGCCAGCAAGCCACCGTAGTACAGCGCCTGGACAAAACTTATCGACTGCACATCGATCAAAAAGGAATTGACCGATAACAACTTCAAGGGCACCGATAGCGAATAAGACGAGGCCACGCGCAGATAAAAAACCTGGGGTTCCGTGGTCAACCTTAACGGAAAGGCAAAAAAGCGATGGAAATACGGACGACTACTTAACGGCAAGGCATCACCCGTCCGGATAACGGGCAAACCCGGTGCATGGAATTCAATTTGCTGGATTTGAGAAGATGGAATTTCCAGCAACCAATCACCCGCACCTCCTACCGGATATTTCAAAGACAAGCGCAACCAGTAAGCCGAAGTCGTGAAACCAAAGTTGATGGTGCTGCCCGTGCCGACCCAGCGCTGGAAGCGGCCGGCGACTGCTGGGTGTTCCATGTCCTCGCGTGTCAACGTTCCGTCAGCATCCTCCAACAGATCAACGAACCAATCGGGGTTCGCCGACAAAGCGCCCACGCTTTCTACGGCAGCAGCCGCATTTGAGCTCAGCACAAAAGCGCAACACCAAACGAGCAGCACTCGTAACAGCCAGTGTAGGACAAGTCCTGAATTTTGTGGAAACGGGTCGGACATCAAATATCGGAAATGGGATTTCTTGTAGTTGACAAACAGACCAGACAACAGTTTTACGGGAACTTCGCGTTTCTTGGTGGACATTGCTTGAGGACTGTGGGGTCAGCGCGCCCCTAGGGGATTGTCAGGTTAAACAGAAATTTGCATCCATTCTGGGTTTGTCGAAATTTGTCGAAATTTGTCGAAATTTGTCGAAATTTGTCGGAATTGGCGCGTTTTCATTGACTCAACTTTTCTTTAAATTAAGGAACATACTATTTAAGTAATCCAAAAAGTCAGCATGCTCTTTTTCAAAATTTGCCGCTTCATTTACATATTAGTGCTCCTCTCGACTCCCCCAGGCATAGCACTAGCGCAAACCAGCCTGCCCGCACTCATCCAATCCGCCCTGCTGCATCACCCCGCCATCCGTGCTCAAGGCGGCAGCCAGGAAGCCGCCCAGGCCGGTGTCGCAGCCGCCCGCTGGCAATATTGGCCAACACCTTCGGTCGGCATCGAGCAAGTCGGCACCAACGATCCGACTTACAGCGGCGACAAGCGTGTCACCACACTGCGTCTGCAACAAACTTTGTGGGCCGGTGGTCGTCTCGATGGCAATCTCAGTAAAGCACAGGCACAGGCGATTGCCGCCCAGGCTGACGTCGAAGCCACACGTCAGCAAATTGCCCTGCGCCTCATTCAATCCTGGAGCGATGCCATCGCCGCCCAAGGCAAGGTTTTGGCCTATGAGCAAAGTCGCAGCATCCACGCCCGGCTGCTGACCCTGGTCGAACGTCGCACCCAAAACGGCGCCTCGGCCCAAGCCGATATTGATCTGGCCCGCAGTCGTCTGGACGGAACGGATGCCGAGCTTGCCACGGTGCTCGCCCAACGTGAAAGCGCACTCGACAAGCTGCGCCTGCTTGTTGGCCAGCCCATAGCAGTAACCGCTATCGCCGCGGCGCAGCCGCACCTTGAGCAAACACTCACCCGCGACGCCTTGCTGACCGCCGCCCACGAACACAGCCCGCAAATCGCCAAAAGCCGCGCACAGGTCAAAGTTGCCGAAGCGGAAATCGATCTTGCCAAAGCCACTCTCACCCCGGAAGTTTATCTACGCGCCGAGCGTCAGTACGGCAACTTCCAGCCAAACAATCAAAATATCCAGGACCGGGTATTTGTCGGCGTCAGCACCGCATTTGGCGCCGGTCTGTCCAGCCTATCCGGCCTTGATGCAGCCCGGGCGCGCCACCGTGCCGCGCAGGATGATGTACAGACCCAGCATCTGGCGCTCGATGAACAGATATTGAACGACATCATCTTGTCCCGAACAGCAGGGCAACGTCGCAGCTACCTGGAGCTGGTCCGCCACTCGGCTGCTGACGTCTATGCCTCCTGGGAGCGGCAGTTCCTCGCCGGCCGCAAACAATGGCAAGACCTGATGAATGCAGCACGCGAACAAACCCAGAACGACGCACAACTCGCCGATGCCATCGCCACCCAGCAGCTCACCGGCTGGCGCCTGCATCTTCTGACGCAAGGGCTGGATGCCGTTCTTCAAGCCCCGACGCGCGCCATCTCGGCACCCTGATCGTTTGACATCCCAATGCCTCCTGAAGCGCCCCCAACTTTACTGCTCGCCCTGATTCGTTTGGCGGCGCTGCAACGTGAACCCGTCGACCGCCTTGCCCTGCAAGAAGCCGTCAATGCTGCGGTCGACCAGCCCGCAGGTGAACAAATCGCCACCGTCGCCCGGCACCTACAAATCAAGCCAGCACGCTGGCGCGACGCCCCGGAAGTCGCCGACCTGCCTGCCTTGATTGCCGCCCCGGAGGGGTGCTGGGGCATCCTGCGTGCCCGCAATGCAACTGGACAATGGATTAGCGACTGGTTCGACCCGACAAGCCAACGCTGGCAGGAAGCTGCACACGATGCCTTTCCTGCGCATCGCTTTGCCACCCTGCGCCTGCTGCCGCCTTATCGGGCCAGCCAAAGCCCTGTGCTGCGCCTGACCGTGGACGAAGTGCTCGCCCAAAAGGGATTGCTCGCCGAAGCGGGCGTTGGCGGCCTGCTCATCGCCTTCCTCGGCCTGCTCACTTCCTTCTACAGCATGCAGGTCTACGACCGGGTCATCCCCAGCGGGGCAACACAAACCTTGCTCGTGCTGACCTTGGGTGTTCTGCTTGCCATCGGCCTCGAATACATCGCCAAGCGCGTCCGCTCGACGCTCTACGACCGCCTGATCGACCAGGTCGACCGGCGTCTGGCACGCACGGTGTACCTGCGTTTTCTCGGCATTCGCCTCGACAAGATGCCAGCCAGCGTCGGCACCCTGAGCGGACAACTGCGCGGCTATGAAAGCGTGCGCGGTTTTCTCGTCAGCCTGAGCACGCATCTCGCGGTCGACGCGCCATTTGCCCTGGTTTTTGTGCTGATCATTGCCAGCATTGCCGGACCACTCGCCTACATTCCCCTCATCTTTTTCATCATCGCCCTGGCCTCCGGATTCTGGCAGGCCGGCAGCATCCGCCAACTGGCGGAACGCAACCAGGCCGCCGCCAACCGCAAAACCGGCCTTTTGGTCGAAAGCATCGAAGCCGCCGAAATCATCAAATCCGGCCAGGGTGGCTGGCGCATGCTCGGGCGCTGGCTGGCCAGCACTGACGAAGCACGCGCCCTCGATCTGGACATGCGGCATCTTAATGAAAGCAACCAGTACCGCGCCCTGGCCCTGCAGCAAGTCGCCTATGTTCTGCTCATCGCCGTCGGCGCTTGGTTGGCCAGTAAAGGCGACATATCCATGGGTGGCCTGATTGCCTGCTCCATTCTGTCCGGGCGCATCCTTGGCCCTGTTACCCAGACCGGCCTGCTTCTCTCCGGCTGGGCCAACGTCAAAGCTGCCCTGCAAGGGCTGGACGCCTTATGGAAACTCGAAGACGATCATCACGGGCAGACACAACCCGTGCATCTGGAACGCCTGCGCGGACATTACCGGTTTGATAACGTCGGAATGACCCTGCGCGGCAAACCAGCCCTAAACGTAGCGAAGCTCAGCATCCAGCCCGGCGAGAAAATCGGCATTCTCGGCCCGGTAGGCGCCGGTAAAACCACACTCTTGCGTCTGCTCTCCGGCATGTACAAACCGGGGGAAGGACGCATCTGGCTCGACGATGTCGATCTCGCCCATCTGTCCAAACCACTGCTCGCTGACCACCTTGGTTACCTGCCGCAAGATGGTCGGCTCATTTCCGGCACCTTGCGCGACAACCTGCTACTCGGCCTAGTCGACCCGGGCGATGAAGCCCTCTTGGACGCCGCCAAAGTCACCGGTCTTTACGCCTCGGTCATTGCCAGTCACCCGAACGGCCTGCAACAGGAAATCGCCGAAGGCGGCACCGGCCTCTCCGGTGGGCAGCGCCAACTGGTCAACTTGACCCGCGTTTTCCTGAAAAAACCGCGTATATGGCTGCTCGACGAACCCAGCGCCTCGCTCGACCGGGCACTCGAAATGCAACTGGTGGGCGCGCTGCAACAGGCTTTGCAGCCAGAAGACACCTTGATTCTGGTCACCCACAAGCCAGACATGCTGCCGCTGGTCGACCGCCTCATCGTCATCGCCAATCAGCAAATCCTGCTCGACGGCCCACGCGATGCCGTGCTGGCACGCCTGCAAAGCCCCACCCAAACCGCGCCATGAACCAGTCAACACAACGTCAGTTCTCCATGCTCTGGCTGCTCGCCGGCGCCTTCACCCTGCTCGTTGGCTTTGCCACTGTCTTCGAGATCGACCAAGCCGTGCGTGCGCAAGGCCAGCTCATTCCCGGCGCCCGCACGCAAGTCATTCAAGCCGTCGATGGCGGCATGCTCACTGCCTTGCATGTCAAGGAAGGCGATACCGTCAAAGCAGGCCAGAAACTGGCCGAATTGGAGCCGGACCGGGCGGTCGCCGGGTTTGCCCAAAGCGAGGCCGAATTGGCCAGCAAGCACATCGCACTGATCCGCGCCCGGGCGGAACTGGCCGGCAGCAAACCACACTTTGGCAAGGAATATCGCGCCTATCCCGACTTCATCGAGGCCCAACTGGGTATTTACCGGCAGCGCAAGCAAAGCCTTGATGAAGAACTGTCCGTCCTCAAGCAATCCATGCAACTGGCGCAGGACGAACTGGGCATGAATCAGAGCCTCTACAAAAATGGTGACATCAGCCAGAGCGAGGTCATGCGCGCCCAGCGCCAGGTACTCGATCTGCAATCACGTATCAGCGGCACCAGGAACAAATATTTCCAGGACACCCGCGCCGAACTGGCCAAGCTCGAAGACGAACTCTCGACCAGCCGCTACAAACGTGACGAACGCCAGAACATCCTCAAGCATACCGACCTGACTTCGCCGATGGACGGCATCGTCAAGTTGGTGCGCATCAACACCGTCGGCGGCGTCTTGAAACCCGGTGACGAGCTGATGCAGATCAGCCCGGTCGACGACGAATTGCTCGTCGAAATCAAGATCAACCCGGCCGACATCGGACAACTCAAGACCGGCCTGCCCGTCACCCTGCGTTTCGATGCCTTCGATTCCAGTCTCTACGGCAACGTGCACGGCCAACTGCGCTACCTGAGTCCGGACACCCTCAACGAGCAGGGGCCAAACGGCCAGAGCCAGATTTACTACCGCGCCCAAGTCGCCATTGACTGGGGCGCTACGCAGCAGCACGGCATTAACCGCATTCAGCCGAAAGACATCAAGCCCGGCATGACCGCCACGGCGGATGTGCTGACCGGCACGCGCAGCATTCTCGCCTACCTCATAAAGCCCGTCAGCCGCGCCTTCAGCGGTGCGCTCACTCAACGCTAATTCAACACGAACTCATTTTTCCCCGGGAGAACCTTTCATGCCCAAGCAACTCGTCGCCAAGAACCTCGCCCCGCAAGCCCTCCCCACCGGTCAAAAAAACACACTCAAGATCAGCAAGGGCCAGCACTTCCGTGTGCAAAACCTGCAGGAAGGGCAGGCCAAGGAGGCCGACAACCTGATCGCCACGCGGCAAGGCCAGCACCTCAACATCCGCTACGCCGACGGCACCGAGTTGCAGTTTGAAGGCTTCTACAACGAATGCGGCAGCAATGCCTGTAGCGTCAATATTCCGGGTGACAGGGCTGCGGGCTACACCATCAACGGCGACACAGGCACCGGTGCTGCAAGCAGCAGCGGCAATCTGGTCTACGCACATGGTGAACAAAGCACTCTTATGAGCATGGCCGGCGACGATGCCGGCCTGAGCAGTGCGCTCTCCGCCAGCGCTCTTGCCTCACCGGGCGATGGCCTGCTCACCTATATCCCCAGCAGCACTGCCGGAAGCCTGGATCTCGGCACCCTGGCCGGCATCGGCGCCGGGGTGGGATTGGCTGCTGCTCCGGGTGGCGACAGTGGCGCGAGCGGCGGTGGTAACGTCATCAACTCCATTGTCGCCCACGTCCAGGGCGGCCCCATTCTCAGCAGCAACGACCTGCAAGCCACGCTCTACAATGCCGCTGGCACCACCGTGCTGGGCAGGGGCACTATCAATGCCGACGGCAGCGTCACCGTGCAGATTGGCAGCTATACCGGCGTTGTGATCGTCAAGGTCGTCAGCACCGGCACGGGCCTCGACTACATGGACGAAACCACCCACACCGGCAAGGATCTGGGCAGCACCGCGCTCTACAGCATGGGTGAAATCGTAAACGGCACTGTCTACCTGAATGTCAACATACTCACCTCACTCGCCTACAGCAAGGCCATTGCTGCCGCAGGCGCAGGGCCGCTGACCACTTCGCTCGTTAGCAGCATCAATGCCGCCGTCGCCGAAGCCTTCGGCCTGCCCGACCTGCAAGGCCAAAGCACCGTGATTACGACGGTCGACACCAGCGGCAGTAGCAATTCCGCCTACAACCAAAACGACGGTGTTTCCAGTGCCGAAAAATACGGCGCCATCCTGGCTGCCCTCTCCGGTGCTGATGCCAATAACGGCGGCAACACCCAAGCGACGCTGACCACGCTAATCAACAACTTCACCGTCTCTGGCAGCAACGGCACGCTGACCGACGCCGCGCTCAGCACCCTCATGACCGGCGCACAAACCGCCGATCCGGGCAACAGCCAGACCCTGATCAACGTCATTTCCGGCAGCACCGCCCAAACCTCAGCTGCCCTCAGAATCAACGACATCGCCGGCGACAATACGCTCAATGTCGCCGAACAGGGTTCGGTCATCACCGGCACAGGCGTCGCCAACGCCACCGTAACGTTAACGCTGGGCACCGGCAACACCCACGCGGTCACCGCCGATGCCAGCGGCAACTGGAGCTACACCCTCCAAAGTGCCGACATCACCGCCATGGGTGAAGGCGCAAAAACCATCCACGCCAGCGACGATACCCACGAAGCAAGCCGCACAATCCATATCGACACCGTCGCCCCGACGCTAGCGATCAGCACGCCGATTTCCGGCGGCTACCTCAACGATGCCGAAGACGAAAACAGCCTCAGCATTGCCGGCACCTCCAGCGGTGCCGACGGTCAGACGGTCACGGTCAACGTCGGCGGCACCGTCAAAAACGCGACCATATCCAGCGGTGGCGCCTGGACGGTTACCCTCACATCCACTGAGCTCAAAGCTCTGAGTCAAGGTAGCGTCAGCATTACCGCCGACATCAGCGATGTCGCTGGCAATGCCGCCACCCAGGCCACGGGCAGCTATGTCTATGACGCCAGCACTCCATCTGCGCCAACGTTTGCCCTGACCAACGACACCGGCAGCAGCGCCAGCGACGGCACCAGCAGCAATGGCGCAATCACCGTCAGCGGCCTTGAGACCGGTGCCCTCTGGGAATACAGCACCGACAACGGCAGCACCTGGACGACCGGCAACGGCAGCAGCTTCACCCTCGCTGCTGGCACTTATGCCTCCGGCACGGTGCAAGTACGCCAAGCCGACACTGCCGACAACACCAGCGCCACGACCAGCAATGCAGGTGCCATCACCGTTGACGCCATCGCCCCGACCACCACCGTCACCATTGTCAGCATCAGCACCGACAGCGGCAGCAACACCTCCGATTTCATCACCAACGACAACAACGGCCTGACCCTCAACGCCACGTTGAGCAGCCCCCTGGCCACCGGTGAAACCCTGCAATACTGGAATG